>Ga0247844_1000076_pt1 | contig 191400 bp, 181 predicted proteins | sample LaCtaG_FD_192421 | JGI IMG/M metagenome (GOLD analysis project Ga0247844, IMG submission 192421) | Freshwater microbial communities from meromictic Lake La Cruz, Castile-La Mancha, Spain - LaCruzMarch201714.5m_1 | ecosystem: Environmental > Aquatic > Freshwater > Lake | place: Spain...
GTGCTTTTGAGGCAGTTAATACCTCATGCACAACGTTTGATAACTCATCTGGCAGCATGCCACCATTTGTGTCACAAAGTGCAACTACATCAGCACCCGCCTCTGCCGCAACTCTTACCACCTCAAGCGCGTAAGCTTTATTTGAAATATATCCATCAAAGAAATGCTCAGCATCTAAGAAGACTCGTTGTCCTCCTGACTTTAGAAATTTAATTGAATCTGCAATCATCGCTAGGTTTTCATCTAATTGAGTTTTTAATGCCAGGTCAACATGGCGATCATGACTTTTTGCCACAAGTGTTACCGCGGCTGCTTTTGAATCAACTAATGCTCTAAGTAGTAAATCATCAGCGGCTTTAACACCAGGTCTCCTGGTTGCACCAAATGCAACAAAGGTGGCATTTTTAAGTTTTAACTCAGTCTGTGCTAATTTAAAAAACTCAGTGTCCTTAGGGTTAGCTCCCGGCCAGCCACCCTCAATAAAACCAACACCTAAATCATCTAAGTGTCTTGCAATGGTTAACTTATCGTGGACTGAAAGATTTAAGCCCTCTTGTTGGGCGCCATCACGAAGTGTGGTGTCATAGATATGAAATGAATCATTTATTGACATCAGATAACTCTTTTATTCCAGCCATACTTATCAGCTGCTATGCCATGTTGAATCGCAAGCAATGCTGCTCGAATCTCATTAGTTATTACACCAGGTTGGCCATCACCAGTTTGCCAGGTGCCATGAATACTCTTTGCAGCCCCTACTGCTGAGACAACTGCAGCAGTTCCACATGCAAATATCTCAGTTATCTCTCCTGTCTTAACGCCATCGCGCCAATCATCAATTGAGATCATCGCCTCTTCAGTTTTGTATCCAAGATCTGCCGCCAAAGTTAATATTGAATCTCGAGTGATGCCAGGAAGTAATGTGCCAGTCAACTTTGGTGTGATGATCTTGGCACCTTTGCCACTTCCTTTAATAAAGTAGAGATTCATTCCGCCCATCTCCTCCACCCACTTGCGTTCAACCGCATCTATGTAGACAACTTGATCACAACCCTCTTTAGCTGCTTGTTTTTGTGCAAGCAGGGAAGCTGCATAATTTCCACCGCACTTCGCCTCACCTGTGCCACCTAATGCTGCTCTTACATACTCAGTTGAGATCCAAACAGTTACCGCTTTTGCAGCGTTAAAGTAAGCAGAGGCAGGAGTTGCAATTAATATGTATGTTGCGTGATTTGATGGGCGCACACCAAGTCCAATCTCAGTTGCAATCATAAATGGGCGGATATACAAAGATTCGCCAACCTTTTTTGGTACCCAACCCGCATCTACCTTTACCAACTCCTCAATAGTTTTAACAAAGAAATCAACTGGCATTTCAGGTAGGGCAATCCTGGCCGCAGATTTTGCAAAGCGTTTTGCATTTGCATCTGGCCTAAATAATGAAACGCCACCATCTGGCTGTGAATACGCTTTCATTCCTTCAAATATTTCTTGGCCATAATGAAAGACCATTGCCGCTGGATCTAAAGTTATTGGGCCATATGGTTGTAATTTTGCATCATCCCAACCAGTTGCCTCACTCCAAGTAGCAATCACCATATTGTCGGTGTAGTACTTACCAAAGCCAGAATTGGCAACTCGCTCATCGCGTTCAGCTGCGCTTACTGGATTTGAATTTGGATTGCTGATTACTTTCATAAGACTCCAGCCACTAATGCATCACCAATTTCGGTAGTAGATCGCTTTTTATCTGCGCGAGCAGCTAGATCCTTTGCCACCGCAACCTCCACATCATTTGCTGCTTTATCTTGCCCAAGATGATTTAACATCATTGCTACCGATAATACCGTTGCAGTTGGGTCGGCTAAATTCTTACCAGCAATATCTGGGGCTGAACCATGGACCGGCTCAAACATCGAAGGAAACTGCCCGGTTGGATTGATATTTCCACTTGCTGCTAGGCCAATACCACCACAGATTGCAGCTGCGATATCAGTAATGATGTCGCCAAATAAATTATCAGTTACTACCACATCAAATCGCTCTGGGTTAGTGACAAAAAACATTGATGCTGCATCCACATGTAGGTAATCGGTTGTGACTTGCGGGAAATCCTTAGCCACCTCATTAAAAACCCGAGTCCAAAGTCCACCTGCTCGAGTTAACACATTATTCTTGTGCACCAAGGTAAGTTTTTTGCGTGGGCGATTTATCGCTCGATTAAAGGCGTCTCGAATTACTCGCTCCACACCCTTATAGGTATTAATTGATTCTTCAATTGCTAACTCTTTATTTGTTCCCTCATCTTTAAGTGAGCCAGCACCAACATATAACCCTTCAGTGCCTTCTCTGACTACGATGAAATCAATTCCCTTGTTGTTTGTAATAGGGGATGTAACTCCTGGAAATAATTTTGCTGGTCTTAGATTTATGTAATGTTCAAAGGCAAATCTAAGTTTAAGCAATAAGCCACGTTCTAATACCCCACTTGGCACAGTTGGATCCCCTACCGCCCCCAGTAAAATTACATCAGATTTAGCTAACTCTGCCATTACGGAATCTGGCAATGTTTCTTTAGTTTTATGCCAGTAAGCAGCGCCCAATTCGTAATTAGTTTTCTTAAATTCTAAATCATATTTTTTGGCTACTGTATCCAAGACTCGTAGACCTTGAATTACTACCTCAGGTCCGATGCCATCTCCAGGAATTGTTGCTAAATTATAAGTTTTCACTCATTCACCAAATTCACAAAGCGAACTAAAGATGCCCCAGTCTCTTTTGCAATCACATCAATAATCTCTTTTGGAATAACTGAATCAACAGTTAATGACATCAAAGCCTGACCACCCTCTTGGGTACGACCCACCTGCATATCGGCGATATTAATCTTCAACTTGCCTAATGCATTTCCAACTACACCAACTACACCAGGTCGGTCGGTATACCTTAGGAATAGCAAATTATTGGTAGGTTTTAAATCTAGATCTAATTGATCTATGCCAACAATCTTTTCAATCTGTTTAATTCCCATTAATGTGCCACTTACAAGTACCTGGCTGCCATCAGCACAAGCTGCTCGTACTGAAACTAAATTACGATGATCTGGACTTTCAGAATCAGTTGAAACTGTTGAGCTAATTGATCTTTCAGTTGCTAATGCTGGGGCGTTTACATAGGTAACATCTTCAGCTCCCATTGCAAGGAGTGCGCCTTTTAGCGCGCTAGTAGCAAGTATTGATACATCAAGGGATGAGATCTCACCTCGAACTTCAACATCAATTGCAGAAATAACATCCTCGGCAAGTGCGGTTGCAACTTGTGCCAATTTTTCAACAAGTGGTAGGGCTGGGCGGACTGCTTGATCAATCGCACCACCCTTAACATTTACCGCGTCCGGTACTAACTCACCAGATAAAGCTTTTCTAACTGAAATAGCCACAGCAATTCCAGCCCGTTCCTGTGCTTCATCAGTTGAAGCACCCAAGTGAGGTGTTGCAACCACATTATCTAATGTAAACAAAGGTGAATCTGTACATGGTTCAGTAGCAAAAACATCAAGTCCGGCGCCAGCAACTCTTCCTGATTTCAAAGCTTCATAAAGAGCAGTCTCATCTAACACACCACCACGGGCAGCATTAATAATTCGCACAGAGGGTTTAACTTTTTTTAGTGCTTGCTCACCGATTAAATTAGCTGTTTCTTTTGTCTTTGGTAGGTGAATTGTGATGAAATCACTTATCTTAAGTAACTCATCGAGTTCAACTAACCTGACATCTAACTGCGCAGCACGTGCTGGCTGAAGATATGGATCATATGCAACTACATTCATACCAAATGCTTGCATTCGGTGTGCAACCAACTGCCCTATCCGCCCAAAACCAATGATTCCTAAAGTTTTTTCAAACAATTCAGCACCGGTGTATTTAGAGCGCGCCCATTTCCCACTACGAAGGGCAGCGTGAGCTGGTGAAATAAATCTAGCTGATGCTAGAAGTAATCCAATTGCAATTTCAGCAGCTGAAACAATATTTGATGTTGGTGCATTTACTACCATCACACCAGCCGCAGTTGCCGCTGGTATTTCAACATTATCTAGGCCCACACCTGCTCTAGCGATTACCTTTAATCCTTTTGCTGCAGCAATTGCCTCGGCATCCATCTTGGTTGCAGAGCGGATTAAAACCGCATCTACTCCCTTAGAAAGTGCTGCTAGTAATTCACTGCGATCTGCACCGTTGCAATTGCGCACCTCAAACTCAGGTCCTAGCGCCGCTAATGTGGCAGGACTGAGTTCTTCGGCAATTAATACAACGGGTTTAGCCACGCGCTGCAGTTCCCTCTTTGTAATCATCTTTGTTTGAAGATTTAACCCAAGACATCATCTTGCGAAGATCTCTACCAACTTGCTCAATTGGATGCACTTCACCTTTTGCGCGAAGTGCTTTGAATTCAGGAGCACCGGCATCTTGATCATCGATAAAGCGCTTAGCAAATGCACCTGATTGAATTTCAGCAAGAACTTTTTTCATATTCTCTTTAACACTCGGATCAATAACTCTTGGACCTGAGATGTAATCACCATACTCAGCTGTGTCTGATACTGACCATCGTTGTTTTGCGATACCACCTTCATACATAAGATCAACAATAAGTTTTAACTCATGTAAGCACTCAAAATAGGCTACCTCTGGTTGGTACCCAGCCTCGATTAAGGTTTCAAATCCATACATAACTAATTGGGATGCACCACCACAAAGCACTGATTGCTCACCGAATAAATCTGTTTCACACTCTTCGGTAAATGTGGTCAAGATTCCGCCAGCACGCAGGCCGCCAATCGCTTTGGCATAAGAAAGAGTTAACGGCCAAGCATTACCAGTTGCATCTTGCTCTACCGCCACAATTACTGGCACTCCCCTACCTGCTGAAAACTCTCGTCTTACTAAGTGTCCAGGGCCTTTTGGCGCAACCATACAAACATCAACCTTGTTAGTTGGTTTGATATAGCCAAATCTGATATTAAAACCGTGGCCAAAAAATAGAGCTGCACCATCTTTGATATTTGGTGCGATTGAATCATTATAAATATGGCGCTGCACATGATCAGGTGCTAACAGCATCACCACATCTGCGCCCTTTACGGCATCTGCAACTGTTGCCACCTTAAGACCTTCAGCCTCTGCTTTTGGTCTTGATTTTGAACCTTCCGCTAAACCAACCACAACATCAACACCACTATCACGAAGTGATAGTGCATGAGCATGTCCTTGAGAGCCATAGCCAATTACCGCAACTTTTTTAGATTGGATAATTGCTAGATCTGCATCTTCATCGTGATACATCGTTGCCACTGTATATCTCCTTAGGTTGTTGGTTTAATTTTGGTAATCAGCAGTTGAGCTATTTGGATCTGACTCGTTAGCAGTTCCCATAGTGCTTAGCGTACGGTCCGCAAGGGTGTGATCTCCCCGCTCTAACGCCACTAAGCCTGATTGAACTAATTCACGAATTCCACTTGGTTTTAAATCATTTAATAATGCTTCAATTGCAGCAGAACTTCCGACCGCTTCAATTGAAACCGTGCTGGCAGATTCATCTACAATTACAGCCCGATGCTTCTTTGCGATTTCTTTGTTAGCAGAGGTGTTAGCAACCTTCACTAATAAAATTTCACGCTTTAAGGAGTCAGAATCCTTCATTTCAGAGATGCCAATAACATTTACTAATTTAAATAATTGCGCACTTACTTGATCAAGAGCGTGTCCCTCTAAGTTTAAAACAATAGTCATTCGAGAAACTATTGGATTCTCAGTTGGACCCACCGCAAGTGAGTCAATGTTGTAACCGCGACGAGAAAACAAAGATGCCACCCGCGCTAGCACACCTGGAGAGTTTTCAACCAAAACTGCCAATGTGTGAATTGCCATTACAACTCCTGTGAATCCCAGACAGGTGCCATAGATCTGGCAACAGTAATGTCATCATTTGATGTGCCAGCTGCCACCATTGGCCAAACCATCGCATCACGATGAACATTAAAATCAACTACTACTGGGCGATCATTAATCGCCATAGCAGCCTCAATAGTTTTATCAACATCCTCTGGTTTCTCACATCGCATTCCAACGCAACCCATCGCCTCTGCTAACAATTTAAAATCAGGGACTCGCTTTGAATGCAGATCTGTATTTGAGTAACGTTGGTTGTAGAACAGTGTTTGCCACTGGCGAACCATTCCTAGTGATTCATTATTAATCACCGCTACCTTAATTGGAATATTATTTAATGCACAGGTCACTAACTCTTGATTTGTCATTTGGAAGCAGCCATCACCATCTATTGCCCACACAGTTGTGTCGGGTGCACCAACCTTTGCGCCCATTGCCGCTGGGACTGCATATCCCATCGTGCCAAGACCACCTGAGTTAAGCCAGGTTCTTGGTTTCTCATAACCAATAAATTGTGAAGCCCACATCTGATGTTGACCAACACCAGCTGCAAAAATTGTATCTGGACCAGAAATTTTTCCAATTCTTTCAATTACATATTGCGGTGAAACAGAACCATCTACTGGCTTGTCATAGCCAAGTGGGAATTTTTTGCGCCAGCCATAAACCTCATTAAGCCATGGAGTTAAATCGGGGGCGGATTTTGCTAACGCTGCTTTGGTTGCTGGGTTAAGCGCCTTTAATATGTTTTTTAAATCACCAATCAGCGCAACATCAGCATGGCGATTTTTGCCAATCTCGGCTGGATCAATATCTGCATGAATAATATTGGCATTTGGTGCGAAGGTGGAGAGCTTGCCAGTAACTCGATCATCAAATCTAGCACCTAAAGTTATTAGTAGATCTGCTTTTTGTAGCGCAGTAACAGCAGCGACTGTGCCATGCATACCAGGCATACCAAGATGTTGGTTATGAGAGTCTGGGAAAGCACCTCTTGCCATCAAGGTAGTGGTTACTGGTGCGCCAGTTATTTCAGCAAGCTGCATCAACTCTCGTGCGGCATTTGCCTTAATTACGCCGCCACCAACATAAAGCAGAGGTTTCTTGGATTGAGCAATTAGCGCAGCCGCATCTCTGATCGCTTCACTCTTTGGCTCTAATACTGGGTTATAGCCTGCAAGTGAAACAGTTTTTGGGTAATTAAAAGTCGTCTCTTTTTGAAGTGCATCTTTGGCAATATCAACTAAAACTGGACCTGGTCTGCCGGTGCTGGCAATATAAAAAGCTTCAGCGATCGCCCGTGGAATATCATCTGGATTAGTAATTAAATAATTATGTTTAGTTATTGGCATAGTCACACCGCGAATATCTGCCTCTTGAAACGCGTCGGTACCAATCGCTGCTGAAGGAACTTGTCCGGTAATTGCCACCATTGGAACTGAATCCATCTGGGCATCAGCAAGTGGGGTTACTAAATTTGTTGCGCCCGGACCTGAGGTTGCAATACAAACACCAACTCGCCCAGTAGCTTGGGCATAACCAGTCGCTGCATGTCCTGCGCCTTGCTCATGTCTTACTAAAATATGGCGAATCTTAGAATCAAAAATAGGATCGTAGGCAGGAAGAATTGCGCCTCCTGGGATGCCGAACATGACATCAACACCAGCAGCTTCAAGTGCGTTAACTAAACTTTGCGCACCGTTTATCTTGCCCATCATTTCCTTCCTTTATTTATTGCTCCTGTAATACAAAACCCCCCAGTTTTATCTGAGGGGTGCGAACTAACTATTGCTGTTAGCGCGCACGCTCGATAATCACCACGACCACAGATGTGATCGAAAGTTGTGAGATTAGCGATGTCTTCTTCATAGGCATAGTTTCGCAGGTCAGATATCAGGTAGTCAAACCCTGAGATAGTGATCTCATTATTTGAGCGTGCTTATAACAAAAGTGCAATTAATCGCAGACCGCACCCTTTGAAGCACTGCCTACTAGTTTTGAATATTTCGCCAATACACCACGACGGTACTTATGTGGAATTGGCTTAAAGCTTTTCTTTCGCTCACTCATCTCTTTTTCATCAACTACTAAATCTAAAGTGCGTTTTTTTATGTCAACTCTGATCAGATCACCATTTTTGATAAATGCTATTGGTCCTGCATCAACCGCCTCTGGTGCAACATGGCCAACACATAATCCAGTCGATCCTCCCGAGAACCGCCCATCTGTTAATAGCAAGACAGATTTACCAAGACCTGCCCCTTTAATGGCGCCAGTAATCATCAACATCTCTCGCATACCAGGACCACCTTTTGGTCCTTCGTATCGAATTACTACAACATCTCCTGCCACAATCGCACCACTTTCTAATGCATCCATCGCAGATTGCTCACGCTCGAAAACCTTTGCTGGACCCTCAAAAAATTCAACATCTATTCCCGCTGTTTTACAAACTGCACCCTCAGTTGCCAGTGAACCACTTAAAATTGTGATGCCACCAGTTTTTGATATTGCATTTTTTACCGCTTTTAGAATCTCACCATCAGGATCTGGAGGCGTAATATCCTTAAGATTTTCAGCCATACTCTTGCCAGTAACTGTTAGACAATCACCGTGAAGCAACCCAGCATCCAGTAAGGCTCGAAGAATTACTGGTATTCCGCCCACCTTGTCCACATCAGTCATTACATACTTACCAAATGGTTTTAAGTCTCCAAGTAATGGCACCTTGGAGCCGACTCTGTGAAAATCTTCAAGTGTTAAATCAACTTCTGCCTCATGTGCAATTGCAAGCAGGTGAAGAACAGCATTAGTTGATCCACCCAGTGCCATAACAACTGTGATTGCATTTTCAAAAGCTTTTTTGGTAAGAATCTGCCTAGTTGTAATCCCTTTGCGAATTAGCTCCACAACCGCTGCTCCTGATTTAACTGCATAATCATCACGCCGGCGATCTATTGAAGGTGGAGAAGCTGAACCAGGAAGTGATAAACCAATTGCCTCACCTACTGCTGCCATCGTGTTAGCGGTATACATACCACCACAAGCACCCTCACCTGGGCAGATAGCTCTTTCAATTTTATCTACCTCCTCCTGCGAAATTAATCCGCGAGCGCAAGCACCAACCGCCTCAAATGCATCAATGATTGTGACATCTCTGCCATCTATCTTTCCTGGCATGGTGGAACCTGCATAAACAAAAACACTTGCCACATCCATCCGTGCTGCTGCCATCATCATCGCTGGCAAAGATTTATCACAACCAGCAAAGGTGACCATGCCATCGAATCGCTCTGCCTGCATCACAGTCTCAACTGAATCAGCGATTACCTCTCTTGATACCAGAGAAAAATGCATTCCTTCATGTCCCATAGAAATTCCATCAGAGACTGAGATCGTGCCAAATTGCATTGGAAATCCACCAGCATCAATTACGCCCTTCTTTGATGCTTTGGCTAATCTATCTAGGGATAAATTACAGGGTGTAATTTCATTCCAAGAGGATGCAATACCAATTTGTGGCTTAGCAAAATCCTCATCCTTCATACCAACAGCACGCAACATTCCTCGTGCCGGAGCTCGCTCCATACCATCTGTAACTAAGCCAGATCGTGGCTTCATTTTATTTGGTGGATTTTTTTCGCTCATGAGATTAGTTTATTGCCCTAAATGCTTTAGTAATAGTTCTCTCACCTTAGCCGCATCTGCTTGGCCACCTGTTAATTTCATCACCGCACCAATCAAAGCACCCGCTGCTGGGATATTGCCACTGCGAACCTTTTCAGCTGTATCAGGAGCGGCAGTGATTGCTGCTTCGATCGCCTTCATAAGTGCGGAATCATCAGAGACAACCTTAAGTCCACGTTTTGCAATTACCTCAGTAGGTGATCCTTCACCTGCAATTACACCCTCAACAACTTGCCGAGCTAATTTGTCAGTTAATTCACCCTTACTTATCAATTCAATTATTTGAGCAACATCCTTCACTGATATTAATTCAGTTGCTAACACCGCGCGATCATTGGCAATTCGAGAGATCTCACCTAACCACCAAGATCTAGCCTTTGTTGGATCCGCGCCAAGTAAAACTGTTTGCTCAACAGTATCTAGCAACTGCGCATTAACCATCGCTGCCATCTCTTTATCTGGCACATCCCATGCAGTTTGTAATCGTTTGCGACGCTCAGCTGGTTTTTCTGGTAGCAATTTACGTAACTCTTCAATCCATTTACTATCTGGTGCAACTGGAACTAAATCTGGCTCTGGAAAGTATCGGTAATCCTCCGCCTGCTCCTTAGATCTACCTGGCCTAGTTTGACCACTCTCCTCTAAGAAGTGACGAGTCTCTTGCACAATTTTTTCACCACTTTCTAATCTATTTCCCTGGCGCACCGCCTCACCACTTACCGCTCTTTCAACTGAGCGCAGTGAATTAACATTTTTTGTCTCACTTCTAGTACCAAGTTTTCCACTGCCAGATTTAGAAAGTGACAGATTCACATCACATCTAAGTGAACCTTGCTCCATCTTTACATCAGAGACTTTTAAAGCTTTTAAAATATCCCGCAAAGTGGCTACATAAGCCTTGGCAACAGCTGGTGCGTATTTGCCAGTATTCGGCACCATCTTGGTAACAATTTCTACCAACGGAATTCCTGCCCGGTTGTAATCAAGGAGTGAGTAATCAGCGCCATGGATTCGCCCGGTTGAGCCACCGACATGAAGTGATTTACCAGTGTCCTCCTCCATATGCACTCTTTCAATCTCCACTCGAAAAGTTTTACTACCCTCATCTGTTTCAACCTCAACATCTAAATAGCCGTTGATGCAGATTGGCTCGTCATACTGGGAGGTTTGAAAATTCTTAGGCATATCTGGATAGAAGTAATTTTTACGAGCAAATCTTGAGAAGGGTGCGATGGAACAATTCAAAGCTAGGCCAATTAATATTGTGCTTTCGATCGCCCGCTTATTAACAACTGGCAACGCACCTGGTAACCCCAAACAGACTGGACAGGTTTGGGTATTTGGCGCCGCTCCAAACTCGGTGGCGCAACCACAAAACATCTTTGATTTGGTATTTAACTCAACATGTACTTCAAGTCCTAATGTTGGCTCATATTTTTCTAATACTTGATCATAATTTAAACTCATTTTGAACCCACTAACTTTGGTGCGAAATCTAGAATAGGTTTTTTCCACTTAGCCAGCAGTGCTGCCTCAAGTGCTCCGCCAACTAAATACATTCGATCATCTTTCATTGCAGGTGACATGATTTGAAATCCAACCGGTAAATTATCCTCATCTGCTAAACCGCAAGGCAGACTCATGCCGCCAATACCAGCCATATTTACTGGAATTGTTGCAATATCATTTAAATACATCGCAAGTGGATCATTGCTTTTTTCACCAATTTTAAATGCAGTAGTCGGAGTAGTTGGTGAGACTAATACATCACATTTGGCAAATGCTTTATCGAAATCTTGCTTGATTAGTGTGCGCACCTTTTGGGCTGAACCATAATAAGCATCGTAATAACCAGAGGATAAAGCGTAGGTGCCAAGAATAATTCGCCGCTTTACCTCACGACCAAACCCAGCCTGCCTGGTTAGATTCATTACCTCTTCGGCGCCCTTTGTCCCATCATCGCCCACTCTTAAACCAAATCGAATGGAGTCAAATCTAGCCAAGTTTGATGAACACTCACTAGGTGCGATTAAATAATAAGCAGCAAGTGCGTACTCAAAATTTGGACAGGATACTTCAACAATTTCAGCGCCTAACTTAACCAACTCAGAAATCGCTTCATTAAATTTGTTTTCAACACCTTTTTGGTAGCCATCTCCTGCTAATTGTTTAACTACACCAATCTTGACTCCCTTTACATCAAGTTTCTTAGCAGCTGCAACTACATCTGGGGTTACCTGATTTATGCTGGTTGAATCCTTTGGATCAAAGCCGGCAATAACTTGGTGTAAGAGTGCTGCATCTAAAACTGTTCGAGCACAAGGTCCTGCTTGATCAAGTGAGGATGAGAATGCAACTAATCCATATCTAGAGACTGCGCCATAAGTTGGCTTTACGCCAACAGTTCCAGTAACAGCTGCAGGTTGGCGAATTGATCCACCAGTATCGGTACCGATTGCAAGTGGTGCCTGAAATGCTGCAAGTGCTGCTGATGATCCACCGCCTGAACCACCAGGAATTCTAGATAAATCCCAAGGGTTATGAGTTGGACCAAATGCTGAGTTCTCAGTTGATGATCCCATTGCAAACTCATCCATGTTTGTTTTACCTAAAATTACAATCCCAGCAGCTTTTAACTTACTAACCACAGTTGAGTCATATGGTGGTTTCCAGCCCTCTAAAATTTTAGAGCCACAAGTTGTCGGTACATCTTTTTGAACCATTACATCTTTCAAAGCAAGTGGCACGCCTGCAAGAGGTGATAATTTCTCACCAGCAAGGCGCTTCTTATCTACTAACTCTGCTTGCGCTAAAGCACCTTCTTTATCTAAATATAAAAAAGCATGCACATCTTTATCGACTGCATTAATTTGATCAAAATGCTGATTTGCTAACTCAACTGCGCTAACTTCTTTTTTATTAAGGGCAGCTGCCATTTCTGAGGCATTATCTCTAATGCTCATTTACTCTTCACCTAAAATTTGTGGCACTTTAAATCTTTGCTCAGCAGTTGCTGGCGCACCAGATAATGATTGCTCTGGCGACAGACTTGGGGTTACTACATCTTCACGGCTTACATTATTGACATCAAGTGGATGCGATGTTGGTTTAACATCTGCTGATGCCACCTCTTGAACTCGCTTTACCGCACCAAGAATTACATCCATCTCACCAGCTAAATGATCTAGCTCTACATCCGACATTGAGATTCGGGCTAGCCGGGCTAGGTTTGCTACTTCATCGCGGGAGATTGCAGCCATAATTGGTGAGTATAACTGGTGCTAATTCACTCGCGTATTTGCCCGCTACCGCTAACAATCCATGTTGTTGTTGTCATTTGCTCAAGTCCCATCGGCCCTCGAGCATGCATTTTTTGATTTGAAATTCCGATTTCAGCACCAAATCCCATCTGTCCACCATCGGTAAATCTTGTCGAGGCGTTTACCATGATCGCAGCGCAATCATTTAAAGAGGTAAATTTAGAGATCGCATCTTGATCACTAGCCACAATTGCCTCAGTATGTTTTGTGCCATACCTAGCAATATGATCAATCGCTCCCATTACATCACTGACCTGGGCGACATTGATTTCTAAGGTTCCATACTCAGTTGACCATGATTCTTGGGTTGCAAGATTTACCTTTACTCCAGTTTTATCGGCAATCTTCTTACTTTGTTCATCTGTATTAATGATTACACCAGCCGTTGTCAGCGCCTTAAGGGCGATTGGTGAGAACTCATTGGCAATATCCTGATGAATAAGTAAGGTCTCAGCTGCATTACAAACACTTGGCCGATCACATTTGGAGTTTATTAAGATTGCGATGGCTTTTTTAAAATCTGCAGATTTATCTACATACACATGACAAACCCCAGCACCAGTCTCAATTGTTGGCACAGTTGCTTCATCAACCACGGAGCGAATCAATTCAGCACTTCCTCGGGGAATTACCAAATCAATTTTTCCTCTGGCGGTAAGCAATGCGGTGACTGTGCTTCGATCTGTTGCAGGAATAAGCTGAAGAACCTCACTTGATATCGGCGTACCATTAAATGATTTCTTCATAACATCTATCAGAACTTGATTGCTATTTACTGCAGTTGATGAGCCCCGTAAGAGTGCAGCATTGCCAGACTTTATTAAGATTACTGCTGCATCAACTGTGACATTTGGGCGGGCTTCATAAACCATACCCACAACGCCAAAAGGTACGGAGATCTGTTTTAGATTTAAACCATTAGCTAAATTGCGTTCCACAATAATCCTGCCTAGCGGATCAGGTAACTTTGAAATATCACGCGCAGCTTGCGCCATCGCTTTTACTCTATTCGGCGTAAGCAATAGCCGATCTTGTAGCGATGAATTAATGCCAGCACTCTGTGCTGCCTGCATATCTATTTGGTTAGCCTTTAGAATTAAATCTAGGTTTATTTCTAATTGATCAGCAATATTGAGTAAAACTTGATTGCGCTCTTTTGCAGATGAATTTGCTAAGGTGCGTGCTGCTGTTCTAGCTTTTTTGGCAATTTCTGCAATTACCGTAGTGGCATCCATACCCTTAGCCTACGGTGAAATATAGTAAGCAGATGATGCGGCTATTTCGGATCCTGCGTAACACAGTTGTTTCAATCGCCATTTTATACGTGGCTCTTTTTATCTTTACCCGAGTAATCCACTATCCCGAGCCAATTGCGACTATAAAATTAGGATTAGCGCCGGCATCAAAAACTCCCACTTTAATGCCTTGGCATGTAATTGATCCTTCAAAAAATCCCATCACACTGCCGGTGGCTTCCGAAAAAATGCCAGCAGAGCTTATGTATCAGGGCACCTCGCTACCCTTCAATGAGTTTCTCAAAAAAACAGATACAAATGCATTTCTGGTGATCAGAAATGGTGTGATGACATATGAGTGGTATAAAGATGGTGTAACACAAAGTAGTCAATTGCCTTCATACTCGGTAGCAAAAACTATGACCTCAATAATGATTGGCCAACTAATTAATCAAGGCAAGATTAAAGAGAGTGATAAATTTGTTGATTTCTTTCCCGATTTAAAAGCCGGCAGTAGCTTTGATTTAATAACAATAAAGGATCTGCTTGATATGAAAGCTGGTGTGGGGGTTAGTGATAATTACCCATCAGGTCCTTCTGGCTGGGGAGTTGCAATTGCGCAGATGTATGCCACAACAGATTTAGATCGGTTCTTAAAGAACAATCGCAAAATGGCATTTGAACCTGGCAGTAAAGCTGAGTACCGAAGTGTAGACACACAGATGCTTGGCATGATTATCAAAAAAGTGACTGGAAAAAGAGTTGCTGATTACTTTAGTAAAAATGTTTGGCAAGTTGCAGGCGCTAAGTACCCCGCCACTTGGAATGTTGATCGGGTAGGGGGTACAGAGAAAACCTTTTGTTGCTTTAATGCCTCCGCAATAGATTATGGTCGAATTGGCATGCTCTTCTTAAATGGTGGTTACGCTGGTCCAAATAAAATAATTGATAAAAACTGGCTAAATAGGATGTCAACTCCTGTAACAACCCTAGATCACAACTGGGGATACGGCGCGCAAACTTGGCACCCATACCCAAATACAATTATGGCAGAGGGACTTCACGGTCAATTTATATTTGTAAATCCGGCCACCAGAACTGTAATTGTAAAGTTAAGTGATAACCCCACTGATTCAAATCACGAAGAAGATACTGTATCTATACTTCTCAAACTATCTAATCTAAAAAACTAGTTAGGGTAAAAGTAAGTACCAACTTCACCACCAGCTAAAGCAGATGGTAGATCAGATAAGCTAGTAAGCAACATACCAATTCCGGCTTTAGTTACCACCTTAGCTGCTTCAATTTTTGTAATCATGCCGCCGCTACCCACTCCTGCAGCACCAGCGCCACCAAGTGTCTTGATATCAATCTTTGAAATATCAGATACGCGGTGAATTTGTCTAGCACTAGCATCTTTTGGATTAGCATCATACAAACCATCAATATCGGTAATGAGAATAAGTAAATCTGCTTTGATCAATGTTGTTACTAGCGCTGCTAGGCCATCATTATCACCATACCTAATCTCATCGGTGCCCACAGTGTCATTTTCATTAATAATAGGGACAACACCTAGTTTTAATAAGGAATTTATTACACCCTTAATGTTTTCAACATGTCCTTGACGCTTTATATCCTCTATCGTGATTAAAACCTGTGATGTAGTTATTTTAAATCTATTGAAGGACTCGGTATATCTGGCCATCAGCAATCCTTGACCAACTGAGGCGGCTGCTTGTTGGGTGATGAGATCTGAAGGGCGAGAGGACAAACCAAGTGGCGATAAGCCCGCTGCAATAGCACCTGATGAAACCACAATCACATCTTTTTGTTCTGCTCTTAATTTTGCAACTACATCAACTAATTGATCAATCGCCTTGGGATCAAGGTTGGCACCAGCGTTGCCAGTAAGAGTTGATGAACCAACTTTTATTACAACTCGGTTGCAACTATTTAAATTAACGGACATCTTCATCCACGCGAGGGTTTCTTGGATTTGCCACGTTGTACTCCCATTGCATTTCAATCTCATCATCACTTAATTGATCAATATCATCCTCTAATAAATCCATCCGCCATGGAGTTGAAAGACGAAGATCCTCTCCTCTTGGGCCACCAGCAAGTAATTCAGCGCCTGCTTCAATGCTTGGCTCCCAATCAAAAATTACTGCATCGTCCCCTGATCCAATTCTTACCTCATCGCCTGATTTAGCGCCTTGTTTAAATAACTCTTTCTCAATACCGTAGGAGGCAAGTCGATCTGCTAAGTAACCGATTGCTTCAGCATTTGAAAACTCTGTTTGCTTAACCCATCGCTCTGGCTTATCACCAGTAATGTTGAAGGTGCCATCTTTATTAGCAATAACTTCAAAGCCAGCATCATCAACTGCAATTGGCCGCAGCACAATTCGAGCAACCTGCGCCTCTTTTTGCACTTTTCTAACCTTTTGAATTATTTGTGCCATGGCATAAATTAATTCTTGAACACCTTCACGAGAGGCAGCAGATACTTGAAACACCGGAAAACCTCGATCCGCTAATGTTTTTTGCACCATATCTGCCATAGCTTTACCATCTGGTAAATCGATTTTATTTAATGCAATAATTCTTGGTCGATCGGCTAAGCCGCCATAATCTTTTAACTCCTCTTCAATAACATCAAAATCTTTTACTGGATCTCGATCAGTTTCAAGGGTTGCACAATCTAAAACATGGACTAATGCTGCGCACCTCTCCACATGCCTTAAAAACTCATGTCCTAAACCTTTGCCTTGGCTGGCACCTGGAATTAACCCCGGTACATCAGCTGCTGTGAACCTAGTATCACCCGCTTGTACAACACCAAGGTTTGGTACCAAGGTAGTAAATGGATAATCAGCAATTTTTGGCCTAGCAGCTGAGATTGCCGCAATTAAAGAGGATTTACCTGCACTTGGATAGCCCACTAATCCAATATCAGCAACGCTTTTTAACTCTAAAAATAATGTCCGACCCTCACCTGGCTCACCAAGGAGTGCGAAACCTGGCGCTCTGCGTTTTGAGTTAGCTAGACCAGCATTTCCCAATCCACCCTTGCCACCTTGTGCTGCCATGAATCTGGTACCAAAACCAACTAAATCTGCGATGGTATTTCCATTTACATCCTTAACCACCGTGCCATTTGGAACCGACAAAATTAAGTCTTGTCCTTCAGGGCCATTACAAAAATCACCAGCACCCTTTTTACCATCAGTTGATTTACGATGTGGTGAGTGATGAAAATCCAATAATGTAGTCACATCAGGATCAACAACTAAAACTATGTCGCCACCGCGTCCACCATTGCCGCCATCTGGGCCACCTAATGGTTTAAATTTTTCACGGTGGACTGAAACACAGCCATCTCCACCTTTACCAGCGCTAGCATGCAAAGTAACACGGTCAACAAAAGTTGCCATGTTAACTCCTCCCTTGCTAGCTATTTAGATCAAATAAAAATGGGCCCGCAGATAGCGGACCCATAATTAAATATCCGCTGGGTTTAAGAAACCGGAACGATGTTTACTACACGACGACCGCGAGCGCGACCGAATTCAACTGATCCACCTTCTAGTGCAAATAATGTGTCATCTTTTCCAATTCCAACATTTTTTCCTGGGTGGAAGTAGGTTCCGCGTTGGCGAACCAAGATCTCCCCGCCCTTAACTACCTGACCAGCAAATCGCTTGATGCCAAGGTACTGCGCATTTGAGTCGCGACCATTTCTGGTTGAGGAGACACCCTTTTTACTTGCCATCTGCTTTCACCCGCCTTAAGTAGTAGTTACTTGTTAATTCCAGTTATTTTTACACGCGTTAATTTTGCACGAAATCCCTGACGGCGACGATATCCAGTTTTGCTCTTGTATCGTAAAATCGCAATCTTTGGTCCTTTTTGTTCTGCCAGTACCTCACCCGTTACTTTAATGCCAGCAAGAACCTTTGGGTCAGCTGTTACATCTGCGCCATCAACTAGTAGGACCGCTGGAAAAGTTACCTTTGATCCAACCGCCGCATCAAGACGATCAACAACAAGGGTCTCACCAACTGAAACCTTCTCTTGCCGTCCGCCTGCTTTAACAATCGCGTACACCTTGTACTCCTTCTAGTTATTAACCAAGAGTGAATAATTCAAATCTGGCTAGGTAGATAAGGGTAGAGATTGATCTACCCTTGGTCAAATTCACTTGATTAGTTGGTTGAAATTACCCCAGTACTGACTGCTCTACGCCCCTTGCGGCGGCCAGATGTCGCTGGTGGTTGTTCAACTGGTTCATCAACTTGATTTGAATTTAAGTTTTGATCGGTATCTATATCATCACCAGTTGAGCCATCAGCTGAATCTGTTTCCTCATCTGAATCATCATCTTGTGAGGCTTTATTACTCTTTGAAAATCGTTGATCCATATCTTTTTCAAGTGCAACCTTTTTAACTGGCTCACTGTGAATATGAATTCCTCTACCGCCACAACTTTCACAAGTTGTTGAGAAGGCTTCAATTAATCCTTGACCAACACGTTTACGAGTCATTTGAACCAAGCCAAGTGAGGTTACTTCTGCTACTTGATGCTTTGTGCGATCTCTGCCTAAGCACTCAACTAATCTGCGGAGAACTAACTCACGGTTTGATTCCAAAGTCATATCAATAAAGTCAATTACGATAATTCCGCCCATATCTCGCAGCCGTAGTTGACGGGCAATCTCCTCCGCTGCTTCCAAATTATTTTTAGTAACAGTCTCTTCAAGGTTTCCACCCTTACCAATAAATTTACCGGTGTTGATATCAATTACGATCATCGCTTCAGTGCGATCAATTACCAGCGACCCACCAGATGGCAGATAGACCTTACGATCAAAGGCTTTTGCTAACTGCTCCTCCACCCGATTTTCGGCAAATAGATCTCTTGGGCCTGGCCACTTTTCAATCTTGCTTGCCAATTCAGGTGCGATATGGCCAATATAATTTTGAATATCATCCCAAGCTTGATCACCTTGAACTAGCATTTTGTTAAAATCTTCATTAAAGATATCGCGAATAACTCGCACAGTTAGATCTGGCTCACTATATAAAAGTGATGGCGCAGTGGTGGCAGAGTTCTTTGCCTGCTTATCAATCTCCTGCCACTGATCTTTTAGCCTGCTTACATCCGCCTCTAACTCAGTTTCACTTGCTCCTTCAGCAGCGGTTCTAATAATTACGCCAGCCTGCTCTGGGATTAGATTCTTTAAAATAGATTTCAAACGATTGCGTTCATTATCTGGCAATCTGCGAGAAATCCCACTCATGCCACCACCAGGAACATAAACCAGGTATCGACCAGGAAGAGATATTTGACTTGTTAATCGAGCACCTTTTTGTCCGATTGGATCCTTAGTTACTTGTACCAATACAGATTGACCACTCTTTAATACATGTTCAATTTTGCGTGGTGCGGTATCAGATAAGCCATGCGCATCCCAATTCACTTCACCGGCGTATAAAACTGCATTTCTGCCCTTACCGATATCAACGAAGGCTGCCTCCATAGATGGCAAAACATTTTGTACCTTACCTAAATATATATTTCCGACATAGGAGATATTGCTATTTCGGTTTACATAATGTTCAACCATTACCTCATCTTCAATAATTGCAATCTGAGTACGATCTGCAATTTGCCTGACCAACATAGATCTATCAACTGCTTCTCTACGTGCTAGGAACTCAGATTCAGTAATTACCGTTCCGCGTTTTCGCGCAAATGATCCACGCTCCCTGCGATCGGGTCTATCTCCACGTTCAAAACGTGGACGATCTTTGCGATTAAAACCTCTACCTTCACTTCTTGGTTCGCGAACTCGAACCGGTCGCACCTTAACTACAGTAAGTACGCCATCCTCTTCAATAGTTTCACCAGGTGTTACACCTTCACCACGTGCCCTGCGACGCCTGCGGCGCTTATGTGTAGTTGTTGAGCTCTCCTCATTTTCATCAGAGCTCTGCCCTTCATTAACCTCATCACCTTGCTCACTTTCAGTGATCTCTTTGCCGTTACGACGTCTGCCTCTTCCGCCACGACGGCGTCTGCGACGAAACTCCTCTTTTTCACTCTCGTCACCTTTAGCTTGTTGCTCACCATCTGCTGGCTCAGTTTTAACTGGCTTTACAGCCTTTGGTGACTTACTTACTGGGGCTGCCTGAAATAGTGGAACTGGAATAGCAGCAGATTTTTTACTTACCTTTTTACTTTCACCCTCTGCCTCTTTTTTGGCAGCGCGTTTACGTGGTGCTTTAGGCTCATCGGCCATATAAATCAAATCCTTTTCAAAAAATAACTACTGCAGTTTTGCAGTATCTCTTACAATACTTTTTTAATTCACCTGGTTAATTAATTTAACTTAACTAACTTAACTTACTAAAAAATATCGACGTGATCGCGGCGTTGGATATTTATCCTCGCGCTGATTTCCGTGTCATAAGTATCGCAGATACTCAAGCAATCAGCCAACTTTGGCTAATTTAAGCGTGTTATCGGCTGCGGGCATGAACATTTAGCAGCAGACCAATTCCAATTAAATTGGCAAACATCGAAGATCCCCCATAGGACAAAAAGGGTAGTGGCACACCAGTCATCGGCATTAGCCCCATAGTCATACCAATATTCTCAAAGGTTTGAAAGGCAAACCAAGCTATAACCCCTATACAAACTAATCGACCAAACAGATCACTGCTGCGGCGGCAAATTGAAAATGCCCTAATAAATACCAGTAAATAAAGGAGTAAAATGATTGAGCAGCCGAGGAATCCAATCTCCTCTCCAGCTACCGTAAAAATAAAGTCAGTTTGTTGTTCAGGCACAAACCGCCCATTAGTTTGTGGCCCATTAAATAAGCCTTTTCCAAGTAAGCCACCTGAACCAATTGTGATTCTAGATTGGCGCAACTGATATCCAGTTGCTTGTGGATCAGAGGATGGATCAACAAATGATTCCAACCGAGCAACTTGATACTCACTTACCGCACCTGTTTGAATTGCAGTTATCACACCGACCACCCCTAGCAAAAGTAAGCCAACTACCCATCGCACTTGCGCGCCAGAGGCGCCAATCATGGCAACAACCGCTGCGCTAATAATTAAAACTGTTCCAAGATCTGGCTGGGCAACTATCAATAAAATAGGAATTGCTGCAACTAGAAGTGCCTTAAGGACATCTGGTGTAGTTGGATCTTTATCGACTTGATCTCTATCGGCCAAAATCATCGATATGCCAACAATTATTGCAATCTTTGCTAGCTCAGCTGGTTGTAATTGAAATCCACCAGGCAATGCAATCCATGCTTGAGCGTTATTAACCTCTAAACCAATTCCAGGAATTAAGACAAGAATTAAACCAATTACTGCAGCTCCCCAAATTACTGGCGTATAAGCACGAAGCAGACGATAGTCAACCAAAGTAGTGCCATAGGCAAGAAGTGCACCGATTACAATATTAATAATGTGACGCTTTAAGTAGTATTCAGGATCTAATCCAGCAGACCTAAACCACTCTCTCGTTCCGGCGTAGACCAACAATGTGCCGATAGCCAATAGCCCAGTTACTGCAAATACCAATAACTTATCAAATTTTCCAAGTGAGCTTCTTGCCGCTGAGCGATACTTTAGATTTGAACTCACTTTAACTTCACCCCGCCCACTTTAACCCCAGTTAAATCTACTTTTTTTGCTACCTGTTTAAGATCTACCTTAGCAATGGTACTTGGCACACCAGTTGGGAATATCACTTTCTCTGAGTCAATTTTATTTCCGTTAACGCCAAATAATGTTGCATAAATCTCTCTAACGCCGATACCAGAGGTTGATGCACCAAATCCGCCTTGGCTAACCATCATCACTACCGCATACTGTGGATCATTTGTTGGCCCATAAGATGCAAACCATGAAGTGTCATCCTTGGCACTACCATTTGGATTTTTTCCAAAAACCTGCGCAGTTCCAGTCTTGCCACTTACGGCAACTGGAAAACCAGAGAAAACTCCAGCAGCTGTTCCCCGGGTTACTACCATCCGTAAACTTTTATGCAGGAAATCCCAAGTACTTTGGGCAATATTTATATTGTCAGCAACCACTGGCTTAAAATCCTTAATAACTTTGCCATCCACATCAACAATTGCTCTGGCGACCTGTGGTTGGTAATAAGTGCCATTGTTAGCAATAGCTGCATATATCTGCGCTAGGCGAAGTGGGGTTACTAAAGTATCGCCCTGACCAATTGAGAAGTTAACTGCATCTCCAGCTCGTACCTTGTTGCCATCTATACAATTTTCTCGAGCAATCTCAATTAGATATGCAGTTAGATCGGCCTTTTTGGCTCGTTGCTTATAGTTGCAGTAAAAATCTTTATTTTGTTCATACCAATTCTGCTTCCACTGCCGATTTGGCAACCTGCCCTTTAATTCACTGGGTAGATCTATACCAGTTAATTGACCAACACCAAAGCTTTTTGCGGCGTTGAAGAAATGATCATTTGCACTTGGTTTTGGTTTCAGTCCGCCATCTCTTACCCATTCATCATATGCAATCTGATACCAAAGTGAGTCACAGGAGATTGCGATCCCGAGGTCCAATGGAATTCGACCAGCGGCGATGCTGTCAAAGTTTTTAAAGGTTCGATTGCCAATCTCAACTGTTGCTGGGCAGTTATAACTTGCATTTAGTGGATAACCAGCGGCAGCGGCAGCAACTACTGAAACTGATTTAAAGGTTGAAGCTGGTGCAAATAATCCTTGTAGCGGGCGAGAGAGTGCCGGTACGCCTTTAGCCTCACTAAATAAATCCTCTGCTTGTTTAACAGTTAATCCCTTTTGCCAAATACTTGGGTCATATGTTGGATATGAGGCCATTGCCAGTACACGGCCAGTTTTTATCTCCAAGACAACTGCTGCGCCAGAATCTCCACGATAGCCAGAAGCTCTTGCCCGCTTAACAGCTGCCTCTAAAGCTTTCTCTACCCCAGACTGCAATTTTGCATCTATATTTGTAATTAAATGATTCCCAGCAACTGCTTGAATATTTTTATCTTCTTTTGTCACAACCTCTTTACGATTTACTAAGAATGTTCTAACCCCTGGCACACCACGTAAGAATTGGTTGTACTCAATCTCCAGCCCTGACTTGCCCACCACCTCATTGCGGTAGTAATTAACCTCTGGATTTTTTAAATCCTCATCTGTCACCTGCCCAACATAACCAAGCACATGCGCCACATTTTCACCAACGAGTGAGGGATAACTTCTGATTGGTACAGATGAGACCTCAACACCTGGATAAAAGTCTGAATTTTCCATGATCTCAAGTGCATCATCTTGGGAGGCACCACCAACTAGTGGAATTGGCTGATATCTAGTGCCATTCCAACAACCAGCACGGTTATTTTTTGGTAATTCACCGCATAATCTAGTTCGTTGATAAACATCGGAGTACTGTAAATTAAATAAATTTGCAACCCTAGACAGTATCAAAACCCCCTTGTCCGTTTGCTTATCAATAACTATTCGATTTATTGATATAACTAAACCAGGCAGGTCAACCACCATAGGTGTGCCATTAATATCAGTAATCGCACCTCTGATTGCTGGCGTTACCACATCCCTACTTTGAATGCTGATAGCTGCATCCTGATACTTATCACTCTCTAGAACTTGCAAATAAAACAATCGGCCAAATAAAGCAAATAGCAATGAAAAAACTAAAGTTTGAAAAACAATCAGGTTAACCCTAGCGCGAAGGCTCATATCCGCTCTCGATTACTCATTAACATTTTTCTTACTCTTATTATTAGTGGTAAAAATAGTGGTGTAATTAATATGGTCCACAAAGAGTTGGCAAAAATTAACGAGAGATTATGCAAGAGGCCACCATTATTGGCTCCGAGCATTACACCAAATACCAAATACATTGAAAATGAAAGCGCAGTAGCAAAACTTACGAAAAGTAGAAATAAAAATGGGCTATCAAGGAAATCGCCAATACTCTCCCTGTTAATTGAATAGAGGTAGCCGATTATGGTTAGTACTAATGCCCACTGACCCAAAGGAGAGTCTGCAGAGGGTGAAAAATCTAGAATCACGCCGCCAATAAAGCCGAAAACTAAAGATCCACTCCTATCCTCTAACGCCAGCACCACCATTAAAGCTGCTAGGTATAGTGAAAAGCCATTTATAGGAAAGTTGATTCGAGCAATAGCTAACTCCTGAATCATAAAAATCACAAATAAAAATAAGGAGGTATTAATAACTCTTAACCGACTCATATCTAATTACTTACTTGGCGAAGGTGTTGGGGTCACCAGAACTGTCACTGTAGGCAAAGGTTTTGGGATCAAAGCATCTCTGGGGTCACTCTTTGGTGGTGCTACAACCACCGCCACCACACTTACTCGATCATTGTTCACAAAACCAATCACATCGGCATTTTGAGTAATTGCCGAAGCATTACTTTGCACCTTAGTTACCTCCCCTACTGGTACACCAGGCACATATGGCCGGCCGTTCTCACTGCCTCGTGCAACTAAATTATCACCAACTTTTATTTCACCAGTTGCATCTAGTAGCTGTAGCAAGTAAGTATCGCCACCTTGTCCAGAAATTACCCCGATGCTTTGAGTACCAGCAATTCTGACACCAATTTTAAATGACGGATCACTCATCAACAAAACTATTGCATTGTTGCTCGTTACTGATTTAACAACTCCAACTAATCCACCATCAGCAATTACCGTCATATTTTTTGCCACTCCATCATTACTACCAACATCAATAGTTATGGTTTGCTTAAATGTCGCTGCCGAACCCCGATTCACTACCTTCGCTGCCACAACCTTATATCCACCGCGGCCTGCTAAATCTAAAAGATTTTTCAATTGGCTAACTTGCGCCACTAAATCTTCATCCAATACCTCTTTAGATTTTAAAAGATCAACCTCTTTAGTTAAATCATTTATCTTCTTTTTTGATTGATTGAAATTACGTAAATCTGAGGTGAAATTACCAATCGGTGAAAAAATTCTTGCGGCTAAACTTTCCAAGGGTGAAAATGCGGTAGCCACAACTGACCGAACACTGGTAGCCAAATTAACTCCGCGCAGATCTAGCGTGATTAGAAATAGCGCTGAGACTAGTAATAGGACTAGTAGCAGACGCGAACGATTACCGCCGCCTCTAGCCACAAATGAACTCCCTTACAAATTAATTATCGTCGTGGTTCGGAGATCAAAACCCTCTCCAAGGCTTCAAACTCTTCAATACATTTACCAGATCCTTCCGCAACAGCCTGTAATGGCCGTTCCGATACATGAATTGGCATCCCAGTTTCGTGGCGCAATCTCTCGTCAAGACCGCGTAGTAATGCTCCGCCACCAGTTAAAACTATGCCCCGATCCATAAGATCACTGGCCAACTCAGGTGGGGTCTTATCTAACGTATTTTTAATGGCATTAACAATTGCTGCTACTGGCTCCTCGATCGCCTTTCGAATATCGGCGGAGGTGACCAGGATAATTTTTGGTAATCCAGTTGCAAGATCTCGACCTCGAATTTCAGCATCTGGCTCACCAGGCATTGGAAATGCTGAACCAATCGCCATCTTTATCTCTTCAGCTGTGCGCTCTCCGAGCAATAAGGAGTACTCGCGTTTAACCCAATTAATAATGGATTGATCTAACTCATCGCCACCAACCCGAATTGATAATGCGGCAACAATTCCACCTAGTGAAATCACTGCAACCTCAGTAGTTCCACCGCCAATATCCACCACCATATTTCCAGTTGGCTCATGAATCGGCAGATCTGCACCAATCGCTGCTGCCATTGGCTCTTCAATAATGTAAACCTTGCGAGCACCTGCGGCATAACCGGCATCTTTTACCGCACGTTGTTCCACGCCAGTTATTCCAGATGGCACGCAAACCACAATTCTTGGCTTGGCAAGATAGCGACGCTTGTGAACTTTTTGAATAAAGTACTTAAGCATTCGCTCAGTAGTATCAAAATCAGCAATCACACCATCTTTAAGAGGTCTAATCGCCACAATATTTCCAGGAGTTCTGCCAATCATTCGCTTAGCTTCAAGTCCAACCGCCAAAATCGCACCAGTATCTTGATTGACCGCCACTACAGATGGTTCATTAAGCACAATTCCACGGCCGCGCACATACACCAATGTGTTAGCTGTTCCTAGATCAACCGCCATATCACGGCCAATCCAAGACATCCGATTTGATCCCTTAGCCATCGCTGCCTCTTCCTGTTATCTGCTGGTAGTAAATTAGTTAATTACCGAAAAAAATCTTTATCTCACGTGCTGCTGACTCTACAGAGTCTGAGCCGTGCACAATATTTTGCACTACCTTTGTTCCCATATCTCTTGCTAAGTCTCCTCTTATTGTTCCTGCTTCAGCCACAGTTGGATCAGTGGCCCCTGCCATCTTTCTAAACCCTTCAATTACTCGCTCCCCTTGTGCCACCATCGCCACAATCGGACCTGATGTCATGAACTCAAGTAATGGCTCATAAAATGCTTTGCCTTCATGCTCGGCATAATGCTTGGCAAGAAGCGTGCGGTCTGCAGTTAACATTTTTAAGTTGGTAACTTTATAACCTTTGTTTTCAATGCGAGCGATAACTTCGCCAACCAAACCACGCTTTACGCCATCTGGTTTAACCAAAATTAAAGTTTGCTCTGAACTCACTTACTTATTCTACGCACCTTTGGCTGAGGCTGAAAATTATGGCCGATTCTGCGGATCCCCCTGCTGTTTTTCGATAAGGCTCGCCTTTATTGCCTCACCCCTGCGACCAAGTGCAATAGCTGTGATCCATAAAAGTGCGAATAAGCCACCCATGTAATACATGTGCCAAATGACTAATCCATAACTGATCATGAAAATCTGCAAAATACTTCCCAGCAGATACCCACCTTTGCGCTTTAGCAGACCTGCAGATAACAAAAGTGCGATCGCAAGACCTGCTCCCGACCAAAGCTGGGCATTACTGGCGGAATCTTTTGCAATCAAAAGCGCAAATCCCATCAGCAATGACTCCATAGTCAGTACCGCAGCCGCCATTACTCTCATTTATTTCACCCTCGCCAATCCCTTTACTATCGATCTTGCCATGCCCGCAGTCGCCACCGAACCGGTGATTACCACCGCCCCGACCCCTTCATTAACCTGATTAAAAAGTGCCACCTTTTCAATTGCATAAGTTATCGCAGAATTCATATCACCAATGATTTCAATCTGCTCCTCCTTGAAGAATTCACTGGCCATCTTAGCCAGCAGGTTTGGCTTCATCACTCTTGATGAATCATTTTCAGTAATAACTAGGTAATCCAAAACGGCTGAGAGATTTTTTAGAATCCCAGCCACATCTTTGTCAGCTAGTACTGAAATCACGCCAACTACTAACTCAAAATCAAACTCAGTATTTATGGTGGTAGCAATAGCGCCAGCACCATGGGGATTATGGGCGGCATCAATAATTACAGTGGGATCTTTATAAACAATCTCACACCTACCAGGAGATGACACCTTGCTAAATGCATCCTGGACTAACTCAGTATCTAGTTTTACACCTGCAAATACCTCAACTGCAGCAAGTGCAACTGCAGCATTATTTCCTTGGTGATCACCGTAAAGTGGCAGAAATATTTCATCATAATCACCTTGTACTCCTTGTATGGAGATTAATTGTCCACCGACAGCTAATGCCCGATTTTTCAGGGCAAACTCAACACCTTGCCTAAAGGGTTGCGCAGATACTTTCGCAACCTGCGCCAGCAATACCTTTGCCACCTGAGCACTTTGTGCAGCAAGAACAACATTGGATTCTGGTTTAAAAATGCCTGCTTTGGTTTGTGCAATCTCCTCTAAGGTATTTCCTAAATACTCCATATGGTCAAAGCCAATCGGTGTCATAACTGATACCGCAGATGAGATCACATTTGTGGCATCCCACTGCCCACCCATGCCAGCCTCAATTACTGCAATATCAACTGGGTGCTCGGCAAATGCGACAAATGCCATCGCAGTTAGCGCTTCAAAGTAAGAGATTGGATGAGGCTGGCGAGAGTCAATCAAATCTAAATATAAATGAATATCTTCATAGGTTTTGATCATTTCTATCTCGCTAATTGATCCTCCCTTAATACTTATTCGTTCAGTGAAGGATTCAAGATGTGGTGAGGTATAGCGACCAACACGGTAACCAAGATTTGCCAGTAATTGATCAACCATTCGGGCGGTACTGGTTTTGCCATTAGTACCAGCGATATGAATTGTGGGATAGGTAAGGTGAGGTGAACCAAGAGCATCGACCAAAGCCAAAATTCGATCCAAAGTTGGCTCAATCTTATTTTCTGGCCAACGTTTATTTAACGCAGCCTCTATCACATTTAGTTTTACTAGGTTTTCTTTATCCTTCATTACTTAGGGAGTTTTTCCAGCAATTGCGTAAGCCGAGTGATATCTGCATTAGTTTGGGCAAGTCGAGCCCTGATCTCTCCAACCACCTCAATCGGAGCTTTTGCCATGAACCCTTCATTCTCTAACTTAACCTTGGCGGTATCACGATCTTTTTTAGCCGTTTGTAAATCTTTACTTAACCGAGCACGCTCTGCCACTAAATCAATCGCACCGGTTAGATCAAACTCAATTACTACCTCTGCTACCTGAGTTTTAGCGGTAAAAGTACCTTGATCAGATTCACACTTAGTCACACTTCTAATTGCAGCTTCGTAGGGGGCTAATCCCACCTTTGATAATCCCGAAAACTTTGCTGCAACCTTGGCAGTAGTTTTAATTCCTTGATCATTTCTAAACTTTCTTATCTCAGTAACTATCTCTTGAATTAGGTTAACTATATTCACCGCTTCGTGATCTTGGCCGGCTAAATTTGATTTTGGCCATTGAGTAATCATTAACGACTCAGCCCCAGTTAATGAACACCAAAGCTCCTCAGTAATAAATGGCATCACCGGGTGCATTAAACGAAGTAATTGATCTAATACCTCCCCTAATACCCGTTTGCTGTTTTCGGCTTCAGCACCACCCGTTATAAAGGTGGATTTAGATAGCTCTAAATACCAATCACATAAATCATCCCAGGTGAAGTGATAAATAAGATCACAGGCTTTTGCAAACTCAAATTTTTCAAATAATTCATCAACCTCAGCGATACTCTGATCTAATCTAGTTAATATCCAATTATCAATCGCATTTAATTGTGAAGCCTTAGGCAATGGACCTGCAACACTGGCGCCATTTAGCAATGCAAATCGAGTGGCGTTCCATAATTTGGTCGCAAAATTTCTTGACCCAGCCACCCAATCTTCAGCTAAGGCTTGATCAGTTCCTGGATTAGCGCCTCGTGCCAAGGTAAAGCGCAGCGCATCAGATCCATACTTATCCATAAATTCAATTGGATCGATGGTATTTCCCCGGCTTTTGCTCATTTTTTTACCAAATTGATCACGCACTAGTCCGTGTAAAACAATTACATCAAAGGGTTGCTTGCCATCCATTGCAAACAATCCCATGATCATCATTCTGGCAACCCAAAAAAACAAGATGTCATACCCAGTTACCAGCACTGAAGTGGGATAAAACTTTTTTAAATCTTCGGTTTCATTTGGCCAACCTAAGGTTGAAAATGGCCATAAGGCAGATGAGAACCAGGTGTCTAAAACATCTGGATCTTGGGTGTATCCGGCAGGTGGTTTTTCATCTGGCCCACAAACTATTACTTCATCATTTGGTCCATAAAAAACTGGGATTCTATGTCCCCACCAAAGTTGGCGAGAGATACACCAATCATGCATGTTATCTACCCACTCAAAATATCTGGCAGACATCTGCTCTGGTTCAATTTTAACTCTGCCATCTCGAACAGCATCTCCTGCTGCCTTTGCTAACGGTGCAACTTTGACAAACCATTGTTTCGAAAGTCTTGGTTCAATCGTGGTATCACAGCGTTGGCAATGTCCAACTGCATGAATGTATGGCTTCTTTTCTGCCACCACTCGGCCAAGTTTTCTCAACTCCTCCACCACCGCTTTGCGGGCAACAAATCTATCCATGCCATCAAATTTTGTACCGGTGCCTGCCATAACGCCATGCTCATTCATAATGATTACCAACTCAACGCCATGGCGCATGCCCATCTCAAAATCATTTGGATCATGAGCAGCTGTCACCTTAACTGCGCCAGTTCCAAAATCTGGGTCAACTAACTCATCGGCTATAATTGGAATCATTCGGTCTACTAGTGGCAACAAAACTTTTTTACCGACTAAGTGCTTATAACGCTCATCATTTGGATTAACCGCAACCGCGCCATCTCCCAGCATGGTCTCTGCCCGAGTAGTGGCAACTGTGATATTTAAACTGTCATCACCATATTTGATAGAGACAAACTCTCCAGAATCATCCTTATGTTCGACCTCAATATCAGAGATAGCGGTTAAACACCTTGGACACCAATTAATAATCCTCTCCGCCCGATAAATCAAACCTTGGTCATATAACTTTTTGAATATAGTCAAAACCGCTTTACTTAGATTTGCATCCATAGTGAAGGCTTCGCGGTCCCAATCAACTGAATCACCAAGGCGTTTCATTTGATCTAAAATTGCCCCACCTGATTCATTTTTCCACTGCCAAATTTTTTCAATAAATGCATCTCGACCCAAATCATGTCGAGTTTTTCCCACCTCAGCTAACTGTTTTTCCACCACATTTTGGGTTGCGATTCCAGCATGGTCCATGCCTGGCAGCCAAAGTGCTTCAAAGCCCTTCATCCGCTTCATGCGAATGAGTAAATCTTGAATTGTGTGATCTAGCGCGTGACCAATATGTAAAGAGCCGGTGACATTTGGTGGTGGAATAACAATGGTAAATGGCTGCTTCTTAGATTTTGCATCCGCTTTAAAATAGCCAAGCTTCTGCCACTTTTGATAGAGCGGTGCTTCGATTTCTGCAGGTGAGAAGGTGGCAGCTAACTCTTTCTTGTTTTTACCACTCATAAGGGTTGATCTTATGCGCTTTTTTCTTCAGCACTCTTTTCACCCTTAACCGACCGCTTTGGCCCACCCGCAGGACGCGGTACATAAGTTGGTGCTTCCTCTTTTCGTACAACCGCTGGGGTGATAATTACCTTGCCAACATCTTTTCGACTTGGCACCTCATACATCACCGACAATAAGGTTTCCTCCATTATTGCCCGTAAACCTCTTGCCCCAGTACCACGCTTGATCGCTAAATCAGAGACCACTTGCAGTGCTTCATTACTAAACTCCAACTCAACCTCATCTAGATCAAATAATTTTTGGTACTGCTTCACCAATGCATTTTTTGGCTCGGTAAGGATCTGCATCAAGGCGTTTTGATCCAAACTCTCAACGCTAGTCATAATTGGAAGTCGCCCAATAAACTCGGGAATCATGCCAAACTTAAGTAGATCCTCCGGCATAACATCTCCAAAAATATCAGTCTTGACGGCATCATCAATAGTTTGAAGCTTGGCATTAAATCCAACACCAGCTTTTCCTTTGCGACTTTCAATAATTTTCTCTAGTCCAGCAAATGCACCCCCTACAATAAATAAAATATTTGTAGTATCAATTTGTAGAAACTCTTGATGTGGATGCTTGCGCCCACCTTGTGGTGGCACCGATGCAGTGGTTCCCTCTAGGATTTTGAGTAGCGCCTGCTGCACTCCTTCACCAGAGACATCTCTAGTAATCGATGGATTCTCAGCTTTCCTTGCCACCTTATCAATCTCATCAATATAGATAATTCCAGTCTCAGCTTTTTTCACATCAAAATCAGCTGCTTGAATCAACTTCAGTAATATGTTTTCAACATCCTCGCCCACATAACCAGCCTCAGTTAGGGCGGTGGCATCTGCAATTGCAAATGGCACATTTAGCATTCTGGCTAAAGTTTGTGCTAATAAAGTTTTACCACAGCCAGTTGGTCCTAAAATTAAAATATTACTTTTAGATAATTCAATGGCATCTTCTCGTTTAGTATCCCCAGATTGCACCCGCTTGTAATGGTTATAAACTGCAACTGAAAGGGATTTCTTGGCTTGATCTTGCCCAATCACATACTGATCTAGGAATTCAAATATCTCCTGTGGCTTTGGTAGCTCTGCTAATCCAAGTGATGATGTTTCATTTAATTCATCAATGATGATTTCATTACAAAGATCAATACACTCATCACAGATATATACGCCAGGTCCGGCAATTAATTTCTTAACCTGCTTTTGAGTTTTGCCACAAAAGGAGCACTTAAGTAAGTCACCGCTCTCACCAATTCTTGTTGTGCTCACGCTTGATTGCTCCAGTTCACTAGGGAAGAAGCTAAGCGTAGAAGCAGACGGTATTTACTCGCTACTTATTTCCCCGCAATTGTGTTCGCTTATAGGCGAAATTACTTATGACTTCGCTTTAGCCTTACGGGTAGCAAGCACCTGATCGATAAGTCCATACTCAACCGCTTCCGCTGAGGTTAAGATTTTATCTCGCTCAATATCTTTCGCAATATCCACTTGGCTCTTCTTCGAGTGACGTGCCAACATCTCCTCCAGCAAGGTGCGCATGCGCAAAATTTCTTTTGCTTGAATCTCAATATCAGATCCTTGCCCGCCGCCTTCAGAGTAAGGCTGATGAATCAAAATCCGCGCATGCTCTAATGCATACCGCTTTCCAGGAGCTCCACCAGCAAGTAGTACGGCAGCAGCTGATGCTGCTTGGCCTAAACAAATTGTCATTACATCAGGGCGAACAAATTGCATAGTGTCATAGATTGCAGTCAGTGCAGTAAATGAGCCACCAGGTGAGTTGATATAAATCATGATATCTCGATCTGGGTCCATTGACTCAAGTGTCAGTAATTGCGCCATCACATCATTGGCAACAGTGTCATCAATAGCTTGACCTAAGAAAATAATTCGCTCTTCAAATAATTTGGTATACGGATCTAATCTCTTGTATCCATAACTTGTGCGCTCTTCAATTGTTGGCAAAATGTAACGAGCGGTAATCTCATTTACCTTATTGATATCTGGCTTCATCGTGATGTACCTCCACTACCTGAGACCTGACCTGCTGATTTCACAACATGATCTACAAATCCATACTCTTTCGCCTCCGCTGCAGTAAACCAACGATCTCGATCAGAATCCTCGGTAATTGTCTCTGCTTTTTGGCCGGTATGAAATGAGATTAACTCCGCCATGCTCTTTTTAGTAAAACTCATCTGCTCTGCTTGAATCTTGATGTCTGAAGCTGTGCCACCAATACCACCAGAGGGTTGGTGCATCATGATGCGAGCGTGTGGCAGTGCATATCTTTTCCCGGCAGTCCCGGCGCAAAGTAGGAATTGACCCATTGAAGCTGCCAGTCCCATCGCAACTGTTGCTACATCATTTTTGATGTATTGCATCGTGTCATAAATTGCCATTCCAGCTGAGATCGATCCACCAGGTGAGTTGATATAAAGATAGATATCTTTCTCTGGATCCTCAGCGGCAAGTAATAACATCTGTGCACAGATTGCATTTGCCATGGAATCTTCTACAACTGAACCAAGAAAAATAATTCGCTCTTTTAGTAAGCGCTGATAAACCTGATCATCAAGGCCACCAGCACCATTACTTGCTGCCCGTGGGGTAGTACTTAGCTCCACTTATATCTCCCTGCTAGATTGATTTAAAAAATACAGTCATGACCTTAACAATCTTTTCCTTAAATTGCTTCCCTATTTACGCTCACTCGTTGTTCGCCCAAAGCGATTATTTCTCATTTGCCTTGAGACTTCCTTCACTCTTTGGCGCAAGTGCTTCTAGATCAACCTTATTTCCAGATTTATCAACAACATCTACTCGAGCTAGTACCTCTGCCAACGCCTTCGCCCTAGCAACCTCGGCCACCATGGTGGTGACCTGGCCAGCCTGTGATACCTCTTTAATGAATTGATCAGGGCTCATTCCGTATCGAGCTGCTGCGCGAACTAAATACTCAGTTAATTCACTCTCATTAACTGCAACTGATTCTGCCTTCACAATTGAATCTAATAAGAATTCGCGGGTGATGGTCTTCTTCACCTCATCATTAACCTCAGCGCGATGCTTGTCATCATCTAGTTTTCCCTCTTTTTCTAGATGATCATTAACCTCATCTTTGATAATCTCATCTGGCAGTGGAATATCAACTGAAGAAAGCAGTTTTTCCATAAGCAAATCCCGGGCTTGAGCTCCTTGTTGCATCTGTTTTAATTTACTCAACCTGGTGGCTAAGTCTGCTTTTAGCTCTGCTAAGTTTTCAAACTCTGAAGCCAACTTAGCAAAGGCATCATCAACTGCTGGCAGCTCTCGCTGCTTCACCGCCTTCACACTCACCTTCACCGTGCCAAGCTCACCAGCTGGCATGCCAACTAATGCAGTATCAAAACTTTTTTCATTGCCAACTGATAAACCAATTAATGCTTCATCTAAGCCATCGATCATGGAGGCAGATCCCACCTCATATGAGAGATCATTGGCGGTGCCACCATCTAGATCTTTTCCATCCTTAGTAGCTACTAAATCAATGCTGACAAAATCACCCTTTGCTACCACTTTTTCAACTGTGGTGAGGGTGCCAAAGCGAGTCCGTAAATCTTGAAGCTGCTCTTCAATATCAGCATCGCTAACCTGCACATCATCAACCTCAATTTTAATTTGTGAAAAATTTGGTAATTTAATCTCTGGTCTGATATCCACCTCGACTGTGAAGGTGAGCTTCTCATTATCTTTTAACTCAGTAATCTCCACATTTGGCCGACCAATTACCAATACATCATTATCTTTAGCAGCCTGGGAGTAAAAAGTTGGCAGCGCTGCATTTATTGCTTCATCTAATACCGCGCCTCGACCAACTCGCTGATCAATCATTGCAGCTGGCACTTTTCCTTTGCGAAAGCCAGGGATACTTATTTTTTCAGATAAGCTCTTATACGCCCCATCAATATGTGGCTTAAGCTCATTAAATGGCACATCAATAGAAAGTTTCACCCGAGTTGGTGAGAGTTTTTCAACATCACTCTTCAAGTAACTCTCCTTAATTATTTAAGTAAATACTTTTTTATTTGGTCGGGGCGGAGGGATTCGAACCCACGGTCTCCTGCTCCCAAAGCAGGCGCGCTAGCCACTACGCTACGCCCCGAAGGCTGAAAGTCTAGAGGGTGATTTTCCCTTCTCCTAACCGAAGTAATAAGGTATGACTGCTACGGCAAACCAAGATAAACTTGGCAACTGCAGTAGCAGATCACGCAACAAATTTGCGGGTGTAGCTCAATGGTAGAGTTCTAGCCTTCCAAGCTAGCTGTGCGGTTTCGATTACCGTCACCCGCTCCAATCTTTAGTTGATAGAACCCACTTCTTGCCCGACAAAATCACCTCCAAGTGTCAAAGTTGTATCTGCATTACCCGTAAACATTCCACAAGTCACAGTTGCAATCAAAGAAAAATTCGTAGCCACTGATGACGCATCAATAATTACTTTTGAATATATCGAGAATTCGAGCTTAGAACTAGAAGTGCGATAGCTCTGACCACGTGCAACTATGTATTTTGTCGTAATCGTAGGGCTACCGGTACTCGCAGCAAAAGCAATTTTCAATGGGTAAGTATCTATATCGTTATTTGTTGCAAAAATTAATACATCAACTATGTATTTTTTTCCTGCGAGTAGTGTGGCAAACCCAGTTGACGCTGACGTAGATCCCGAGTTTCCACTCAACACACTTGGGAATGTAACGACACCTACAAAAGCACTTATTGAACCAGCAGTCCCCGTATCTCCCTTTGCACCAGTAGCTCCAGTAGCACCCGTTGCTCCTGCTGCTCCAGTATCACCTTTTGCTCCCGCACTTCCACTGCTAGAGCCAGTTGCACCTGTCGCACCAGTCGCTCCAGTTGCACCTGTCGCACCTGTGTCACCTTTTGGACCAGCAGGACCTGCTGCACCATTTGATCCTGCAGTGCCAGCAGTTGCATTTACAGTTGAGCCATTTTTTCCATCTACACCAGATGGACCAACAGCACCTGCTGGGCCTCTTAAAGATGTAGGAAGTGGCCATCGATTACTTTTCTTTGGGCCATAAAAGTTCATGGTGTTTAAGTCAATATAAAAATCACCATTGACCCCTACTTTGGTTGATGGCACTCCAGCACCGCTGCGTATTGTGTTTGCAGCAGCTACCACCTCTCGGCCTGCGCCATTAGAAGTGGCGGGATTAATGAGTGTTATTAGTAATGCCAGAGTCAATACCTGGCCCACCCTTGAAACTTTTCTAAACATAATTACTCCTCGTTATTTGATCGGTATCACCTGAGCGGTGATGCTCTAAACAAAGGGTGAGCCTGATTACGCAAAGTTAGAAGAGTGCCCGCCCTCAGGCAGTGCTAATTCACACTGAACTCTCAGAAAAATAGGTGGTAGCACTTTGGTAAAACCTTCTAATATTTGGCCATCGAGTAAAACTCTGACCTGACGCTCAGGTGGCGTAGATAACCACCACAGGAACATGGAGTTATCTACTCACATCAGGTGCAAAAAAGTACTTGAGGAAAAGAGGATAGATGAATAAGAAATTAGTCGCAGCAATTGCAGCAGCTGCAATTGCACTAACTGTTTCCACAACTGCGGTGGCATCGGCAGATGATGGTAGAGGTAAAGATGGGATCTCATCCCTGCTCTCTGGCTTAGTAAGTAAGGGCACAATTACCCAATCCCAAGCAGATGCAATTATTAAAGCGGCAGCCGATGCTAGAGCTGCAGCCAAAGGTGTTATGGATAAAAATCGCGCTGCGATCGACAGCGTAGTCACCTCCACACTTGGAATTTCACTAGATACTCTAAAGAGCCGATTGCAGGCCGGTGAATCACTCGCCACAATCGCAGGTGATAAGAAGGCTGCATTAATTTCTGCAATATCTACTGAGATCAACAAACAGATTGATGCCGCCGTAACCGCCGGGAAATTAACCACTGAACAGGCAGCTGCTCAAAAGGCTAAGACAACTGAGCGGGTGACAAAGATGGTTGAACAAATTAAGTTTAAGGGCGGTAAGGGCAAACACCGCGCCTAAAAACTGATTCAAACCTTCCTTCCCTTAAGACACAAGAAACCCGGCTTAAACAAATAAGCCGGGTTCTTTTGTTTTCTGCCAAACTACCGATATGAAGATTCATATTGGCAGCGATCACGCTGGGTTGGAGTTTAAAGCCAAAATCATTAGCCACTTAGAAAAACTAGGTCATCAAGTGACAGATCATGGGCCCCATCAATATGACGCATTAGATGATTACCCAATTTTTTGTATTCCAGCAGCCCAAGCTACTGCTGCAGATCCCACCTCTTTTGGAATTGTCTTAGGTGGCTCTGGAAATGGTGAACAGATGGCAGCTAACAAGGTGGTTGGTGTTAGAGCTGCTTTGGTTTGGTCAATTGAAACAGCAAAGTTGGCCCGTGAACATAACAATGCAAATGTAATTTCAATCGGCGGGCGGCTGCATGATGAGGCGTTTTGCCTAAAGTTAGTTGATACCTTTTTGGCAACGCCATTTACCAATGATGAACGGCATCTTAGAAGAATTGGTCAAATAGCAAAGTATGAAAAAGATGGAAAGATTTAACGCTTCACATACCTAAAATCAGTAACTACATGCCCCTTCTTTAACCCTTGACCTTCAAATTTTGAAAGCACCCGCCAATCCGGCCTTGGCACCACACCACCTGAAAAAGCTGAGCTGGCGGCAAAGTGATTATTAATCCAACCTGCATATGGCTGCCAATCAGTTGCAATGTGGATAAAGCCACCCGGTTTTAATTTCTTTGCCACCATCTCCACAAAATCACCTTGCACAATCCGCCGCTTATGCTGACGATTTTTTGGCCAGGGATCTGGAAATAATAAATGGATGCCATCTAAGGAGTTATCCAAAATGTAATTTTCAAATAAGTAGATTGCATCCTCCCTAATCAACTTAATATTGCTCAATTGTTTTTCAATAATTAAAAGCAGTAATGCAGCAAGGCCGGGCTTATGCATCTCAACCGCAAGATAGCCAACCTGGGCAGTGCTCTGCGCAATTTGCGCAGTTGCCTCCCCCATACCAGAACCAATTTCAACAATTACTTTTTCCTTGCCAGGCAAAATTTGATTAAAATCAATTGGTGATTCCACCTGAATTGAGTAATTACCCCAATACTGCTCCATTGCCAAAGCTTGGGCACGGGTCATTCGATCACCACGAAGTGAGTAACTGCGATTAGATGGTCGCTGCACTTGGTTTAACCTGCAATCTCTGCTTGGATATAGCAAATAATAATATTGGTATTAATACCATAACTGCTTTAAGGAGTAATCGTGCCAGGTTTAAACTCAACTCGAGCGGAGGCGGCTGAGCGCTCTAGCCACCTGGTGATTCAAAGTTATCAGGTCACTCTTGATCTGAGCGTAGGCGATGAAGTATTTGAATCAAAAACTATTGTTAAATTCACCTGCAATAAAGCTGGTTATGAGACATTTATTGATGCGGTGGGCAAGAATGTCATTAAAGCCACCCTTAACGGTGAGGTTGTTGATACCGCAAAATATGATGGTGAGAGTATTTTTCTTAAGAATTTAGCTTCCCAAAATGAGTTGGTAATTCACATGAATGGGTTGTACTCAAAAACTGGCGAGGGATTGCAGCGATCAGTTGATCCAGTTGATAATGAGGTTTATCTCTACTCCCAAGGTGAGACTGCATTTATTAGAAAGATGTATCCCTGCTTTGATCAACCAGATTTAAAGGCGACCTTTACCTTAGATGTCACCGCGCCAACTCATTGGCAGGTAATTTCAAATAATCCAGTCAAGGAAAAGATCAAGATTGATGAAAAAAATTCCAAGTGGAGTTTTACTACCACACCAAGAATTTCTACCTACATCACCGCCCTGATCGCAGGTCCTTACTACAGCGTGCAGGATGAGTATGTTGGTAAGAAGAAGGTGCCACTTGGAATTTACTGCCGTAAATCACTGGCAGAGTTTTTAGATCCAGAGGATATTTTCTTAATCACCAAGCAAGGCTTCACCTACTTTGAAAAAGTCTTTGGTCTGGAGTATCCATTTGAAAAGTATGACCAGATTGCAGTTGTTGATTTCAACTGGGGCGCGATGGAAAATGCCGGCGCTGTTACCTTTTTAGAACGGCTCTTAGTATTTAGATCCAAGGTTACCGAGCGTATGTATAACGCCCGGGCAAACACAATCTTGCATGAGATGGCCCATATGTGGTTTGGCAATATGGTCACCATGAAGTGGTGGGATGATCTTTGGCTTAATGAATCATTTGCCGAATGGTCTTCATACCTTGCAATGGTTGAGGGAACTAGATTTAAAAACTCTTGGACCGGCTTTAATCAGGAGCGAAAGAATTGGGCCTACCGCCAAGATCAACTTGTCTCAACACATCCAATTGTTTCAGATATGAAGGATATTGACACCGTTGCTGGAAACTTTGATGGCATCTCCTACGCCAAAGGCGCATCAGTACTTCAACAATTAGTTGCCCATGTTGGACGGGATAATTTCATTTTGGGATTACAAAAATACTTCACTAAGCATGCTTTTAAAAACACCACATTAGATGACCTACTTTATGAATTAACCCAAACAAGTGGCCGTGATTTAAAGCCATGGGTTTCAACCTGGCTGCAAACTGCCGGTGTAACCACCTTACGTCCAGCACTTGAGATTGAAAATGATACTTACAAATCTGTGGCGGTCGTGCAAGAGGTGCCAACCATGCCAGTTGGGTCTAAAGAGCTTCGCCCCCACCGAATGGCGGTTGGTTTATATGATCTAATTGGTAGCAAGATCGCACTTCGCAAAACAGTTGAGTTAGATGTAGCCGGTGCTAAAACCGTGGTTGCTGAGTTAGCTGGGCAAAAGGTGGCAGATCTATTACTTATAAATGATCGCGATTTATCTTATGCAAAGGTTCGATTTGATGATCGATCAATCACTACCCTAAAAGCACACCTAGGCAAGATTGATGATTCACTAACCCGCGCTCTGTGCTGGTCTGCAGCTTGGGATATGTTGCGCGATGCTGAAATTAGCGCAACTGATTTTATTGATATCGCACTTGCTGGTCTGCCGGGTGAAGATGACATTGCAACTGTCACCATCATTGCAAATCAATTATTCTCCACAATTGAGTTGTATTCCTCACCAAGCAAGCGAGACTCTGCCCGGCTTAAGGTGGGAAATGCATATGAGCAGATGTTAAGGCAGGCTAAAGCAAGCTCTGATCACCAACTACAGTTTGCTAGAAACTTCACCTCATTTGCATCAAGTGCTGAGCACAATGATTTAATCAAAGAGTTACTAGATGGAAAATTATCTGGGCTAAAAGTTGATGCAGATTTGAGGTGGACATTTGTAATTGCCCTAGCAGAGCGCGGCTTGATGGATAAACCAGCACTATCTGCTGAATTACTTAAGGACAACACCTTAACTGGACAACTCTCCCATGCAACTGCATTAGCATCACTACCTACGGCAGAAGCCAAAGATGAGGTTTGGAAATCCATTACCACAGAGGATCTGTCTACCTCTCAGCGGGAGGCGAAGATTGCTGGCTTTATGCGCGCACTTCACCGCCCACTACTTGCTGCATATGTTGATCCTTACTTTGAGTTACTTATGCAGACTTGGGGTAAAAAATCATATGAGGTGGCAAGTAAGTTTGTTATGGGAATGTATCCAACCTATATAACTACCAAAGAGACGGTAGATAAAACAACTACTTGGCTAAATACAACTGGTAAAGATGGTCAGGATGGACTTCGCAGATTAGTTTCTGAAGGTAGAGATGCTTTGGAGCGAGCGCTAAGAGTTCAAGCTAAGGATAAGTAAGCTACTCAATTGAGGTAAGGGATGCCGGCTTACTTTTTTTCTTGCTTCTAGTTTCTTTCGCGGTGATGTAAGCAAAAAATGAGATCACCACAAACAACAGTGTTGGTGCGCCAACAAAGTAGGTAAGTGTTTGTAGAACCGTTAGCCCTTCACCTGCAAAGGTGCCATCTTCAATCATGCGCTAGCTGCTCCGACTGCTTCCACCCCAAATGGCTTCAGGTATGGGATCCAAATCCGCTGTGGTTTACCTGTTCCTAAAATTCGCCAAGCAGCACCGACCGGCTCTCGTGGCTTATAGCGAAGCCGCCATCCTAAATCCTTCAAAGTTCGATCTGCTTTTAGGTGATTACATTTATGACAAGCTGAAACTACATTCTCCCAAACATGGCCACCACCCCTTGATCTTGGAATCACATGATCAATTGAGGTGGCAGTTACACCACAGTAAACACAACGATTGTTATCCCGTGCAAAAATTGCCCGACGAGATAGTGGCACTGCGTGACGATATGGAATCTTCACAAACTTATTTAATCTAATTACCGCCGGTAATGTGATGGTCCCTCTGGCGTAGGTAAGGATGCGGTCTGAATCTTCCACACTTGATGCACGCTGATTTAAGACGAGGAGTAATGCTCGTCTTTCTGTCACGACACCTAGTGGCTCGTAGGTGGCGTTCAGTACCAAAGTCTGCGACACTTTAAAAAACCTATTCCGTAAGGTCAGCGTGTGGCTCACACCGAATAGGGATATCTTGCCTTAGGTTGGCAAAAATTACCGCATTTCTAGGCATAATCTTGCTTACAATTGGGTTAAGGTTTGAATCTCACCATGAAAATACCGCAAAATTTGAGAGATTTACTTGAGGCCTTCACCGGTGCCCCATTTAACATCACCATAATTCTAGCCTTGGCCCTTGCTATTTCACGGCTTGGTCAACGCTGGATTACTCGATTTATGAATCGCATCGCCTCCGCTGATTTAATTCCAGGGCCGAAACGATCTGGGGTTAGGCAAAAAGAGCGGGTGAAAACCACCAGTACAGTTTTAAAATCAACCTTAAATGGTGTGATCTGGTTGATTGCAATCTTTATGATCTTAGCTGAGTTTGGTTTAAATCTAGGCCCCCTGATTGCATCAGCTGGTGTGATTGGTGTGGCCTTAGGACTTGGCGCGCAAACTTTAGTGCGCGATATTTTATCTGGCATCTTTATGTTGGTTGAAGATCAATATGGTGTTGGCGATAAAATCGATGTTTTAGATATTCAAGGAGTGGTCGAAACAGTTGGACTTCGCATTACTACTGTAAGAGATGGCAAGGGCACAATTTGGTATCTGCGAAATGGTGAGATATTAAAGGTTGGTAATAAATCTCAACCTAAATCAAAGCGGTAATACTTACTCAGCCGCGTTAATCATCGCAGCAGCAGCTGCTTCTAGATACTGCCAAAGCTCACTTTTTAGATCATCTGCTATCTCAAGCCCATTCACCGCATCCTTCATACAAAGCAACCAAGCATCATGCTCCTTTTGTGAGATATGAAATTGTGCATGACGCTTACGCAATCTTGGATGGCCTCTCTCATCACTATAAGTTGTTGGCCCACCCCAGTACTGCTCTAAAAACATTTGCAGCCTTCGGCCCGCGCCATGTAAATCATTTTCTGGATACATCGGGCGAAGGATTGGATTAACTGCAACTAGTGCGTAGAAGTGAGAGACTAAATCATTAAAGGTTTTCTCTCCCCCGGCCCTTAAATAGAAAGTTTGGCTCAAATTTTCTCCTTATTTTTCTAAATACTTATCTAAAAACTCTCGTTCTACGATATTGATCGGCCGTGATTTTCTAGTAGCTAAATCAATCGTCACTTGAACTGTCTTCATTTTGGCATAAATAACACCATCTTTAGATACCTCATACCCATTTACAAAGGATGAGTTGCCAATTGACTCCACCCACAATATGACATCATAAAAACACCCACCCTGCGTAATTGGTGCTAAGTAATCAACCTCACCACGTGCTACCACCATCTCAATTAAAATTGGCTTCTCATTTTTTGAAGTAAGTGAGTACCAAGCCCAGTCAAATCGCGCCTCTTGAGCGTAGGTTAAATACTTGGCGTTATTCACATGACCAAAGGCATCTAGATCATCCCAGCGCACAAATGCTTTATGGGTAAATTTCATTTGCTCTCCAATTGCTTTTTCCTATTACCTAGTTAACTTACGGTAGGTAGCACGATGCGGACGGGCTGCATCAATGCCCAGACGAGCAATCTTATTCTCCTCATAACTTTCAAAGTTACCTTCAAACCAGAACCACTTTGAGTCACCCTCATAAGCCAAAATATGGGTTGCAATACGGTCTAGAAACCAACGATCGTGGGAGATCACTACCGCACACCCTGGAAAATCAAGGAGAGCGTTCTCAAGTGAGGTAAGGGTTTCAATATCCAAATCATTAGTTGGCTCATCAAGTAGTAACAGATTTCCACCCTGCTTTAAAGTCAGCGCTAGATTTAATCTATTTCGCTCTCCACCTGATAAAACTCCAGCTGGTTTTTGTTGATCAGGACCTTTAAAACCAAAGGCTGAAACATATGCCCTACTTGGCATCTCAACATTGCCAACCTTTATGTAATCAAGACCATCAGAGACAACTTCCCAAAGAGATTTCTTTGGATCAATCCCGCCACGTGATTGATCAACATAGGAGATCTTTACCGTCTCACCAACTTTAACCTCACCTGAATCTGCTTTTTCCATGCCTAAAATTGTTTTAAACAATGTAGTTTTTCCAGCACCGTTAGGGCCAATAATTCCCACGATTCCATTGCGGGGCAGGGTGAATGAAAGATCATCAATTAAAATACGATCATCAAAACCTTTTACTAGATTTTTACTCTCCACCACAATGTCGCCAAGCCTTGGCCCTGGTGGAATTTGTAACTCTTCAAAATCTAACTTACGTGTTTTATCAGCCTCAGCTGCCATCTCTTCATAACGAGCAAGCCGTGCCTTTGACTTTACCTGTCGCCCCTTTGCATTCATCCGGACCCACTCAAGCTCCTCTTTTAATCGCTTCGCCCGCTTAACATCTTTTTGTCCTTCAACCTTCATCCGTGCTTCTTTGGTTTCTAAATATGTTGTGTAATTTCCTTCATATGGATAAGCCCTTCCTCGATCTAACTCCAAGATCCATTGGGCCACATTGTCTAAGAAGTATCTATCGTGAGTAATAGCCACCACAGTTCCTTCGTACTTACTTAAATGTTGCTCAAGCCAAAGCACAGACTCTGCATCTAAATGATTAGTTGGCTCATCAAGAAGTAATAAATCTGGCTTTTGTAATAGCAATTTACATAGCGCAACACGCCTGCGCTCTCCTCCTGATAGGACTTTCACATCAGCTTCAGGTGGTGGACAACGAAGTGCGTCCATTGCCTGTTCTAATTGTGAATCTAAATCCCAAGCATTTCGATGATCTAACTGCTCTTGTAAGCTGCCCATCTCAGCAAGCAATTTGTCATAATCAGCCTGCGGGTTTGCCATCTCTTCACTGATTGCATTAAATCTATTTAACAATCCAATTGTCTGGGCCACACCCTCTTGCACATTCTCTAAGACATTTTTATCCTCATTTAATGGCGGCTCTTGTAGCAAGATGCCTACTGTGTATCCAGGTGATAAGTAAGCCTCACCATTTGATGGTTGTTGCAGCCCTGCCATGATTTGCAGAACTGTTGATTTACCAGCTCCATTTGGACCGAGCACGCCAATCTTGGCGCCGGGTAAAAACATCAAGGTGACATCATCAAGAATTACTTTATCCCCATGCGCCTTGCGCGCCTTTTTCATCGTGTAAATAAACTCAGCCATAGTGTCAAACCTTACCTGTTGTGATCGGTAGACTTAGCCCGTTCAAATAATGCGCCTGTAGCTCAGTCGGATAGAGCGAATGCCTTCTAAGCATTAGGTCGCAGGTTCGATTCCTGCCAGGCGCACACTATTTCTTAGTAATTATCCATCGTTTATACGGTCCATCTTTAAATTGGTATATCTCAGCTGGAGTTCGCTTATAGATTGCGGTGAAATCCTTTCCGCCTTTATAACGCATTGTTCCAAGCAATATTAGGTATGGAAATCCAGTGCCTGGAGCTCTTACTCCCCGTAACACCTTTGAACTCCAAGGGTCATCTACTGAACTCTTTTCAATCAAGGATTTTTTATCAATACTCAAAGAATTATGGAGAGATCCCAACCTCTCCCAAAAGGATAATTGCAGTATTAACTTATTTTTAGATTCAATTACTTTAGCCATAATAAATTATAACTTAGGAATCAAAACCTAAGCCCAGCCGATCAAGTAGGCGAAGCCATAAGTTGCGCTTGCCACCATTCTTATCTGCCCTAGTTATTGCCCATTGAGTAAGCCTGATAAATAAGAATCTAAATGGCTCTGGTGGAAATGGAATTGGTTTGTGTTTAACCATAGATAATTGCGTTGCTTCACTTTCAACTCCATCTAGTAAATCAAGCATCACCGATGCACCAAATCTTGTGGTGGCAACCCCAAGGCCGGTATAGCCAAGAACATAGGCAACCTTGTCATCAAATGCTTGTCCCCAAAAGGGTGAAAATCTTGAGCAGGTATCAATGGCGCCACCCCAACCATGGGTAAATTTAATTCCAGCTAATTGTGGAAAGGTTTTAAAGAAGTTAGTTGCAAGCTTGGCGTAGGTCTCAGGTCTAGTTTCATACTCTGCTCGCACCTTGCCCGCATAGTTATAAACCGCGTCATATCCACCCCATAAAATCTCATTCTCTTTAGTTAACCGGTAGTAATGGAATTGATACCCGGCATCGGATAATCCTTCTCGCCCCTTCCAGCCAATACTTTCTAACTGCGTAGTTGTTAATGGCTGAGTTACTAATTGAAAGTCATAAACTGCAATTACATACTTTTTAACACTCTTAATCAGGGGCGTGTAAACATTTGTGGCGAGGGCTACCTTCTTAGCCCTTATTGATCCATAAGCACTTTTAACAACAACATGATCACCATCATCTATTAACTCATCCACTTTAGAGTTTTCATAGATTTTAACTCCCAGAGAAAGGCAAGCCTTCTCAAGTCCCCAAACCAATCTGGCTGGATCTACTAGCGCTGTTCCATCATGATCAAAGAGTGCGCCTTCATAAATCGGTGAGTTAACTAATGCTCTAACTTGATCCCTATCTAATACCTCAACATGATCTCCAGTTTTATTTCTAGCAATCGCCTCCTCCTTTAAACCCGCCATCTGCCATGGGGCAACTGCCATGCGAAGCTCACCATTTCTTTCAAAGTCACAATCAATCTTGTATCTCTTTATTGTCTCTTCCATCGAATCAAGATTTTCTCTCCCCAACTTTTCAATGACCGCCATCTCATCGGGAAAGCGGGTGTAACCATTAACAAAACCATGAGTTAAAGATGCGTTACAAAATCCACCATTCCTACCTGAGGCCCCATTGCCAGTCTCGCGCATCTCAATGATTACTACCTCACGGTTTGGTTCTCGCTCCTTAGCAAGGAGCGCAGTCCAAAGTCCGGTGTAGCCGGCGCCAATAATGCAAAGATCAGTTTGAATATCACTTGTTAAGGCAGAGTGAGAGCTTGGCTCTAATGGATCAGCATCTAACCAATACAAAGATGGTTGTAGATCTGCTAATGAGTTTAAAACAATTGGATTTATCGCTGGCATGGGCTGACTCCGGTGTAAACCGGATTCCACCCCTTTGCGTATTATTAAGTGGCCCGGGTCCTCCGGAGTCCACACCCATAACGCAGATCTTTATCTAGCAATCTGTGGTTCGTTACAGCTACAAGATGAATACTACCCTACGGCGCAATAAGAAAACCCCCGCACTCTAGGAGTGTGCGGGGGTTTTGTTTTACGTTAGTTAATTACTTGATCTTGGCAATCTGTGATTTTGCCTTGTCATACAAAGCACCAGTAATTTGGATATATCCTAATTCTGGGAACTTAGTAGCACATTTATCAAGCAAATATGTGTGCCAAGCAGCTACAATCTTTTGTTTTTCAGGATCTTTCTTTGCAGCTTCTGGGTATACCAATCCATATGATGCAGTTCCAATTGGATATCCACCTGGAATTGCTTTTTGGTAAGGCGTAACTACGCTGCCATTGGCTTCAATAGTTCCGCCACCAAGGAAAGCTGAGGTTGCAGCAGCAGTTGGTGCCACAAACTCTTTTGCCCAGTTTTGCACTAGGGCAGTTCCTAACTTGTTGGATGTAAACCAAGCACTTTCAGCGTATCCAATTGCGCCAACCTTGCTCTTAACACCAGCTGCAAGAAGTGCTGAACCACTTGCACCTTGGAAGTTAAAGTAGTTTGAAAGAGGATTTGGAGTCATGCTTGAAAATGTTCCAGAGGCTGTCTTAGGCCAAAGAGCTGCATCTGCCCCAGCGTTAGCACCTTGTAGGAACTTACCAAACTGCTCTGATGTTCCAGAAGAGTCGGTGCGGTAGTAAACAGTGATTGGCAGATTTGGCAGTGTTGCGTTTGCCTCAACTGTGTTGTACTTGAGAATTTTTGGCTTTCCAGCTTTATCTAGAACTGGCACGGTCTGAGTGGTGTTCTTGCCACCAACTTTTACTGTGACCTTCTTTGTTGCAAATACTGGCACCTTAACTTCGCCATCATTTACTGTTCTAATTCGCACATCATTCCAGTTTTGAATTTCACCTGAAAAGATCTGAGCAATAATAGCTGGAGAAAGATAAATTGGAGTCTTAACCGTTGGAAGGTTGTAACCAATTGCAATTCCAGCTGCATAAACAGGTGCGTACTCTAAGTGAGCTGGAAAACCTGATGTGTAAACAGCATCAGAGGCTGCAAAATCAACTAGATTGCTAGCAAAATCTGTACGTCCTTTACCAGATCCACCTGCTGGGTAGTTAACAGTGTGGCCGGTATCTTTTGTGAACTCTACTTTACATGCGTCGATAAGTGGTAAAGCAAATGATGCACCGCTGCCATTAATTGAACCAGCAAATGCAGGTGAAGCTGAAAGAATTAACGAAGATGTTGCGAGAACAGTAATCGCAACTTTTTTACTAAACTTCATGAAGCCTCCTAATTAGGTTGATGGGTAGGATGAAATTAACCAAGCCCGGCTAACGCAGAGGCTGATTTTGGCAAACTTTGTATGGCAATTAAGTTAACAATTGGTGTACTGATTAACCAAATCTGCCAGAGACATAATCCTCTGTTCGTTTCTGTTTTGGATTAGAAAAGATCTCTTCAGTGGTGCCACTTTCAATTAATCGACCTGGGCCACCATCAGATAGAAAGAATCCGGTGTAATCAGAGACGCGAGCTGCCTGTTGCATATTGTGAGTGACAATTACGATGCTCATCGACGCTGCTAGCTCTCTGACAGTCTCTTCAATACGAAGTGTTGAGCCTGGGTCTAGTGCAGAACATGGCTCATCCATCAGCAATACCTGTGGGTTAACTGCAAGGGAGCGAGCAATACACAAGCGTTGCTGCTGACCACCGGAGAGGGCACCACCATACTCATTTAATCGATCCTTAACCTCATCCCATAAGCCTGCTCTTCTCAGACAACTCTCCAACAATTCATCGGCATTTTCTATTTTTATTTGAGCAAGTCTTAAGCCAGATAAAACATTCTCTTTAATTGTCATGGATGGGAATGGGTTTGGTTTTTGAAAAACCATACCAACGCGTAATCTAATTTTTGTGACATCAACTCCTGGCTCATAAACATCTTTTCCATCCAATAACACCTGGCCAGCAAGGGCAGCCGTTGGAATGAACTCATGCATTCGATTTAAAATTCTAATGAATGTTGATTTACCGCAACCTGATGGACCAATTAATGCAGTTACTGTTCCTGAGAAGAAGTCCATGGAAATATCTTCAAGTACATGCTTCTTGCCAAACCATGCGTGTACTCCCCTGGCCTCAAGACCGGTTGAGCCGGCGATAGGTTGGCCAAGCTTTGCTCGTCTTGCTGATGCCACATCGGAGAGTGAGTGGGTGGCAACCGATTGTTTTGCTGCACTGTGATCTTGATTGATACTGCCTTGCTTACCGGTTACCTGACTCATTCTTTCCTCTCGATCATTGTTTGAGTTTGCGCCATCAGTTGTACTCATTTTTTGTTGCCCCTAACCGTACTAAAGTAGCGAGCTAAGGTAAAAATTATTAAAACTAAAATCATTAATACAAAAACACCTGTCCAGGCACGGCTAATTGCGTTTTCATCACCGATCAACAGGTTCTTCCAAACGTAGTATGGGAAAGCGGACATGTTGCCTTCCCCTGGATTTAGATTAATTGCATCAGCACCACCAATAGTTAGCAGCAACGGCGCAGTCTCACCCACCACCCGAGCAACACCTAAAATAACTGCAGTTACCAATCCGCTGCGAGCAGCTGGAATAATTACCATAGCAACTGTTCGCCACTGAGTAGCACCCAGTGCCAGCCCTGCCTCCCGCAGATCCTGTGGAATTAATTTCAATACCTCCTCAGAGGTGCGAGCAACTGTTGGAATCATTAAAACAGTAAGTGCAAAACCACCAGCAATTCCGCTGTAGGCATTGCCTAATTGAATCATCCAAACTGCAAAAATAAATAGACCAGCAACAATTGATGGAACGCCGCTCATTGCCTGCACAAAGAATCTAACGAGGCCAGCAAATCTTCCCTTAACCTCGACAATATAAAGCGCAGTTAAAATCCCAACTGGTGTAGAAATTAATGTTGCAAAGATTACGATGTAGGCAGTTCCAATTACTGCGTGTAGCAAGCCGCCTTCAGTTAATGGTGAAGCAGCTGAGGTTTCGGCCATATCATCGGTAAATATTCCAAAGGAAAATCCTACAGACCCCAATTTAAATATTTCATAAATTACTGAGAAAAGAGGCATAATTACAAATGCGGCTGCAATATAGACCAAAACAGTTGTAGTGGAGTTCATCGCAGCTTTGCGATCTCTGCGAATCCAGCTAATTGCGGTGGCGGTAATAATCGCCATGAAAATTAAGGTGAGTGCGAAACCTAATTTTCCTTTAAGAGGTGAGATTGCAACTATTGCCAAGGTGGCAGCAACTGTAAATATTGCTCCAAACAAATCTGGCAAAATCTGTTTTTGGGTAAGTTTCCATGGCCTACCGGGTTGGACTGCTGTAAGAGTTTGAGTCATTTCTACTCCCTTGCAGTCTTATTAATAATGAAGTTGGCTAAAAAATTGACCATCAAGGTAACTAGGAATAACACAAAACCAGCTGCCATTAATGCTTGTAACTCAACAAAATCTGCCTCACCAAATTTATTAACAATCATTGAGGCCACATTTCCACCAGCACTGAGTAGAACTTCAATTCTTATGTCATATACCAAATTCAAAACGGTATAAACCGCAACTGTTTCACCCAATGCTCGACCAAGACCTAGCATCGCGCCCCCTACTACGCCGCCTCGGCCATATGGGAAAACCACCGCTTTTATCATCGACCACTTGGTAGCACCCAGTGCGTAAGCTGCTTGAATACGTTCTAGTGGTGTCTGCGCAAAAACCTCTCGGGAAATTGCAGTAACAATTGGTGTGATCATAATTGCCAACACTAAGCCAGCAATAAATGGTGAGCGAGTATAAACTGGTGCAGGCATATCAAAAAATGGTATGAAGCCAAAGTACTTATGAATTAATTTTGCCCAGTACTCAGCATGTGGCATTAAAACAAAGAAACCCCATAGCCCATAAACAATTGATGGAATTGCAGCCATAACATCCACCACTACCACCATTGGTTTTTTTAACCACTCGGGTGCGTAATAGGATAAAAATAATGCCGTGCCCACAGCGATTGGCACACCCATTAATAGCGCTAATATTCCAGTAACAATTGTGCCGTAAAGCATCGCGCCAATTCCATATGATGCAGGTTGATTATTCTCTGGCACCGCATCAACCCAATCAAAGCCAGTCAAAAATGCAAAGCCAGCATTGCGTATTGCTTCAAAGCCGTTATAAATTAAAAAGAAACCAATCAAGCCAAGTATTACCAGCGAGATTAATCCACCGCCAGTGACAACCCCACGAAAAACCTTGTCGGTGAATCGTAATTCAGTGGTAATAACTCTTGGTTTAGGGGTTTGCTTTTGTTCAACTACCGCTGAGGACATGTGTGAATCCTGCCCTGAAGCCGGATTATTAGTAAGGCAGGTGGGTTAAAACAAGGTGAACGAGAGATGAAATCAAGCGTGAGTGGCATCCAATAGGCTTACCCCATATGAGCCAAGATCTGCCACACCTAATCTGGGTCGATTGTGAGATGACTGGGCTAGATATCAATAAAGATGCCTTGGTTGAAATAGCTGTTTTAGTAACTGATGCCCAACTTAATGTGTTGGGCGCAGGTGTTGATCTAGTAATCAAATGTGATCAGGTGAAGCTAGATTCTATGCAGCAGGTAGTAATAGATATGCATAGTAAATCTGGGTTGATAAATGAGATTCCAAATGGCACAACCCTTGAAGCGGCGGATGATGCAATTATTGCCTACTTAAAAAAATACGCACCAAGTGAGGGCAGATCCCCTTTAGCTGGAAACTCGGTTTATGTTGATCGCGCTTTTATCGCCAGAGATCTACCAAAGTTAAATGCATACCTGCATTATCGAACCATTGATGTTTCAACCATCAAAGAGTTAGCAAGAAGGTGGCATCCAAAAACCTACTTCGCAGCCCCTGCCAAAGATGGCAACCACCGGGCGTTAGGTGATATCAGGGATTCCATTGCAGAGCTTGATTACTACCGCAGCGCAATCTTTCTTCCTTAATTACCCTTAGATATGGTGAAAATACCTTAGGTATTTTTTGCCGTATCATTAGCCAAGCAATAAACATGGTGGGCGTAGCTCAGCTGGTAGAGCACCCGGTTGTGGTCCGGGATGTCGCGGGTTCGAGCCCCGTCGCTCACCCCACATTATTAATTACTACTGGTTAACTCTAAATACCTAAACTAATGAGCCTCTAACAGTAAAGGCCTCTGCCACTCTGCCTACCGAAACAATAAAAGCAGCACTTCTGAGATCAACATTGTATTTTTTAGAGATGGCATAAACATTGATAAAGGCCTTGCTCATTCGCTCATCTAACTCCTTGCGAAACTTTTCAATTGGCCAGGAGAATTGTTGAATATTTTGGGTCCACTCAAAGTAGGAGCCCATCACACCACCACTATTGGCCAGGATATCTGGCACAATCAAAATATTATTGGACTTTAAAATTAGATCAGCTCTGGTTGTAACCGGCTGATTAGCACCTTCGACAATAATCTGCGCCGCTACCTTGTCAGCATTTTTGCTGCTGATAACTCCACCCAACGCTGCCGGAATCAAGATATCGCACTCAATCTCTAATACATCAGTTGAGCTAATTCGATTATCTGATTTAACCTGGCTCAAATCCTTCATCCCAAAAATAGCCGCAACATCAATGCCATTTTTCTCATAAATACCGCCAGTAACATCACTGATTGCGACAACCTTCATTCCTAACTCTTGGCAGACCAGCGCTGCATAACGCCCAACATTTCCAAATCCTTGAATGGCAACTCTGGCACCTGCTATTTTGCGATTTGTCTCAGTTAATGTCGCTGCCGCAATCTGAGCAACACCACGACCTGTTGCCTCCTCCCTACCAGGTGCGCCAAATAAGCCAACTGGTTTACCAGTAACACAAGCAGGTTGGAAACCTTCTAGACGGTGAAACTCATCCATCAACCACGCCATTGTTTGGGAATCAGTTCCCATATCTGGAGCTGGAATATCTCGATTGGGACCTAGGACATTTATCAATGTTCTAGTCCACCTTCTTATTACCTCCTCCTTTTCAATTGGCGATAATTTGCTGGCATCAACTGTGACGCCACCTTTGCCACCACCAAATGGCACATCGATTAATGCAGTCTTCCAAGTCATTAAGGAAGCAAGTGCGCGCACCTCATCAAGATTTACATCTTGGTGGAATCTAATGCCACCTTTTCTAGGTCCTCTAGCACTTGAGTGCTGCACTCGGTAACCAGTTAGTACATCTATTCCAGAGTCTCGGTGTAGTGGTATTGATATAACTACCTCTCGCTCACAAGCAGAGATTGCGTTAATTACACCTTTGTCGATCTTTAAAATCTCACCAGCTTGAGCAACTCGCTCATTGACCTCAGCAAAAGCTGAGTGCTCAGACTTCTCTGTCATGAGGTCAATCTAGTTTAATTTGCGAGTAATTGTTAAATTCTCTGCAAATACCCGCCAAACCCTAGATTAACTCCCCTTCTAAGTCGCCAAGGTAATGAATACTGGCCCTGTGATTGTTGATATTGCCCTCTACCTAGAGGGTAGACGAAGTAGTGATGCCCCTACAGAATTATCAGATCAGGTTGAGATTGCAAGAAAAAATAATGGCTTTGTCTGGATAGGCCTCTCCGAGCCAACCTCAGCTGAGTTTGATCATGTGGTGGGTGAGTTGAATTTTCATCCACTTGCAATTGAGGATGCGGTCTTGGCCAAGCAGCGCCCAAAGATTGAGGATTACGCTGGGCTGACATTTTTTGTAATCAAAACAGTTTTCTATGATGAGGCCAAATCTGAGGTGACCACCGGAGAGTTGATCTGCTTTGTTGATAAACACTTTATTGTGATTGTTCGACACGGAGAGGGCTCACCATTAACCTCGGTCCGACAGGATATTGAAAATCATCCTGATCAATTAAAGATGGGTCCCTTTGCAGTACTACACACAGTAGTTGATCGGGTAATCGATGGTTATACCAAGATCGCCACTGAGTTAGAAAATGACATCATTGATATTGAAACTGCAGTCTTTAGTGGGCAGCGAAAAACTTATAGCCAAAAAATCTATTTTCTAAAGCGTGAGGTGATTGAGTACCGCCATGCGATTGAACCATTGTTGATTCCATTACAAAAAATTGTTAGCGAAGGTTTTGATAAAGCACCTGAGTTAATAAAACCATTTTTTAGAGACACCATTGATCACCTGCAACATGCATGTGAGCACGCATCTGGCATGGACTCACTTTTAACCACAGTACTGCAAGCAGATCTGGCGCATGTGCAGGTGAGACAAAATGAGGATATCCGGCGAATCTCAGCCTGGGTGGCACTAGCTGCTGGCCCAACCATGATCGCTGGTATCTATGGAATGAATTTTGAACACATGCCAGAGTTGGGATGGCGATATGGGTATGGAATTACTTTGGGTGTAATTACTCTCTTAAGTTCAATACTTTTCTATAAATTCAAAAAATCACGCTGGCTTTAGCCAGTATCTGAGTGGGTTAATCACCAACCTGCTGCTGATAGGGTTGCCACCGCAGAAAACTATCCGGGTTGTTAGCTCAGTTGGTAGAGCAGGTGACTCTTAATCACCGGGTCAGGGGTTCAAATCCCTTACAACCCACATTATGTGTGCAAGATTCTCGATTTAGTTTACTGAGAATTTCGCTTTGGATTTAAGTGTGAAACCTCATCAAACCTTCAGGCAGTATTCATTCGAACTTTGGTAAATCTGAAGGAGGCTGGGTTAGGTTTTGGCGATGGAAGCCAAGCGAGTTGAGACCGCCCGCCTGTTTCACCGCTTTGGGTTTGGTCCAAAACCTGGTGAGTACGCTGCGGCACTAAAAGCTGGCATTCCTGCAACTAGAAAAAAAGTATTGACTCTCTCTAAAACACCAAACTCATCAGTTGTAAGTGACCCGCAGATTAGCGATCTTGGAAAACGTCCGGCTGCAAACTCACCACAGATAATCGATTTTGCAGTGGCAAGGCGCAGACAAATCCAAGAGATGCAGTTGTGGTGGCTTGATCTGATGGTGCTTAGCCCCAACAGTTTGGTTGAAAAAATGAGTTGGTTTTGGCATGGTCACTGGGCAACCTCTATTGAAAAGGTTGAGTACGCACTGCCGATGTATCTGCAGAATAAAACCCTACGTGAGTATTGCTTAGCCGACTTCACCAAACTGGCAAAAGCAATGATTAATGATGGCGCCCTGCAGGTTTGGCTTGACGGCCAGGACAACACCGCAAAAGCACCTAATGAGAATTTAGCTAGAGAGTTAATGGAGTTATTCACCCTAGGTGTTAATCGTTATACCGAACAGGATGTCAAAGAGATGGCGCGGGTGTTGACCGGCTATCAGGTGGAGCGAACAACTGGTCAGGTAAAGATCAATCCAAGTCGACAAGACAAAAACCCGGTAACAATCTTTGGCTCAACTATGACGCTTAATAGTGAGTCCCTAACAGAGCTGCTAGTAAAGCGAAAAGATTGTCAGCAATTTATTGCCGAGCGGATTTGGTATCGATTTATTTCAAGTAGTGAGAAAATGCCAGCAAACTTTGCAGCGGTTAAAGCCTTTTCGTCCAGAGATATCTCCCAAGCAGTATCTGCAACAATTAACTCACCAGTGATGGCAAATCCCAAGTATGAGATGGTGAAATCACCGGTGGAGTGGTTTGTCGCTGCTTGTCGGGCGCTGGAGGTAGTGCCATCCCAACTACAAACTAGTGATAAATTAATTAACCATCTAGATAAATTGGGACAGGTGCCATTTTCACCTCCTAATGTTGGTGGTTGGCCAGCTGGTGAAGGTTGGCTCTCCTCAGCAAGTGCTTTATATCGAGTTGCATTTGCAAATTGGTTAGTGCCACAAAGCCAGTTAAGTGTGATTAGAGAAACCTCAATCTCAGATCGCACAAGAAAAAGTGCAGATTGGTTGGGTGTGCCAGAGTGGAGTGCTAGAACTAAAGCGGTACTAGATGAAAACTCTGCCGACCCTGAGCAATTTACCTTGATGGCACTTTGCAGCCCTGATTACATCGTGAGTAGATAGGAAAAGTAGATGCTAATAGTTACCCGTCGTAAGTTTCTTAAGTTGACCACTGGCAGCTTGGCCACTGGTCTTGCTACCCAGCTGATTTCATTTGAGGATATTGCCAACGCTGCAATCAGCAGGCCACTTGCGGCCAATACCCCAATTTTGGTAGTCGTCACCTTGTATGGTGGTAATGATGGATTGAATACAGTGATTCCATTTACAGATTCAACCTACTTTAGTGCCAGACCAGGAATGACATATCCAATCTCACAGATGCTGCCATTAGATGCTGAGCTTGCTTTAAATCCAGCAATGAGCGGCATGAAAACATTATGGGATCAAAACAAGGTGGCAATTGTGCGCGGGGTTGGTTATCCAAATCCGGATCGCTCTCACTTCTCATCCATGGCGAAGTGGCAAACTGGATCACCAAATAACAACTTAAGCACCGGCTGGATTGGTCGATGGATTGATACCCAAAAAGAGGATCCAATGCTGGCGATATCACTGGGCTCTGTGCTGCCGCCATTATTTGCTGGGGCAAAAAGATCTGGCTCCGCCCTGCCAATTGGTGGCCTAGTTATTCCTAAAGGAGTAACTGGTGCTCAACTACAGAAAATCTCCACCCCTTCAGCCAAAGATTCCAAGTTAATGGCGGCTAGTGCCACATCAATGCGAAATCTCTTCTCGGTTTCAACTGATGTACAGCCAGTATTAAAAGCACCAGCACCCCTTGCCCCTGATCTACCAACTATCAATGGTGGCAATGCAGGGGGTGACAACAACCTGGCGCAACAATTAGATGTAGTGGCAAAACTTATTGCTGCCGATTCTCCAACAAAGGTTTGGTCAGTCTCCCTGGGTGGCTTTGACACCCATGCAAATGAGGCAAATGCTCAAGCTGCATTACTTGGTGTGGTCTCATCATCTATCTATAGATTTATGAGTCAATTAAAGTCAACGACTAGAAGTAATGATGTAACTGTTCTGATCTACAGTGAGTTTGGAAGACGGGTAGCGGCAAATGGATCAGATGGAACAGATCATGGCACCTCCGGGCCAATGTTTGTTATTGGAAACTCTGTCAAAGGTGGTTTCTACGGAGATCAACCATCCCTAAAATCATTAATCAATGGTGATCTGGCAGTAACCACAGATTTCAGAGATGTTTACGCTTCTCTGCTTGAGGGAGTATTAAAATCTCCAGTAGAACCGAGCTTGGGTAATTGGAGTGGCAGAGTAAATTTCTTAAAAACTGCTTAACTAAGCAAAGGTTAAGGGTTCAAACTTACTTTTCCAGACTCCACCACAAGCATCGCATTCAAAAACGATTGCACCATTTGGCGCCTTATATTGGTCTACTTTTTCACCACCACAAAACTTGCAGAAGGTGCCGATTAGGTATGTCATGCCCTGCTCTCCTTAAGCTCTCGTTAAACGATAAATTAATTAGTGAAATCGAAAGTGGTTGGCGACCGGTGCCAGAAATGTTGTCCAGAAAGATTCGGAGTGATACTTGCGTTTTTTATGAAAAATTGAGGCGATAAACCCTGCTGAATGAGCGCAGTGATTTACCAAATGACCTTGGATATCGTGGTAGTGATCAAAAGATTCATTGCCACAGTATCGACAAAAAGTAGCAAATTTGTTGGTCATTGTCTTACTCCCATCACTAGATGATCTTCTGTAACACCAAAGTAACTAGGAAATAAGGCCAAGCTGCGAAATCCATCTGAACTGCATGTGATCTTCTGAGAAATATTGGCCTATTAAAAAACTAACGTAGCGCAGTAGTTAACTTAAGGTTACTTTCAGGGTTTATTCATATGACGTTTACCTTCTACCGCCAGCTACCCACCTACATTTTGGTATTTTTATCTCACTTCCCTAACCAAGAAACTTTAAAGAGTGGGGAGGTATCATGGGTCAAATCATTGAGTTTCCATGTTGCTTGTATTGCCATTCAAATCAACTTGGCATATTTCTGACTGGAAATAACAATCCAATGGTTATGTGTGATGAGTGTGGTTATGCCTGCCGGGCATCAATTGAACACTTTGATCAGCCTTTAACTAAAGTATCAATTTGCTAACTCGGCAGCTTCGCTGCCTTAGCCAGTTGAGGTAATTTCACACCTCCTCTACCCTGCTTACTGCTTTTTTAAGCAACTTAATTGACATTTACCCTATCTTCGCTAACTTAACATCATGCATGCAGTGGTAATTGGCGCAGGTGTGATTGGTTCATCAATTGCATTGCAATTAAGACGTCTTGGTCATGATGTGACGGTGGTGGAGCGAAATTCAGCAGCTGGCATGGGATCAACTAGCGCATCGAGTGCGGTGGTTAGATTTAATTACTCAACCTTTGACGCAGTTGCCCTCTCTTGGGAGTCCTACTTTTTATGGAAAGAGTTCAAAGATTTAATTGATGGCGCAAATGGATATGCAAAGAATCCATTAAGTAATTCGCAAGAGCATTATGCCCAGCTAGAAGATCGTGGTTATGTGATGTTGGATGTGCCGGTTCTTTCTAATGAAAAGACGATGGCCTTATTTGACCAAGCAGGAATTCCTTATGAAATCTGGGATTCAGAGCAATTAAAGATTGGTATGCCAGGAATAGATGCTGGAAGGTACTGGCCAAACAAACCAGTTAAGTCAGATGAGTTTTGGGATGAGGCAAATCAAGAGTTAGGCGCCATATTTTCTAAGCATGGTGGCTATGTTTCAGATCCACTTCTTGCTGCGCAAAACTTTGCCCAAGCAGCAAAGCGTGAGGGTGTTAATTTTAGATTTAAAAAAGCAGTTGTTGGCATTGAGAAGAATCTAGGAAGAGTCTCAGGAGTTACGGTAAGTGATTTTGATTCCCAAAGTAAAAAGCCAATAAATACCGGCCATGAAGTAATCACTGCTGATGTAGTGATTAATGTGGCAGGACCTTGGTCTACTTTGATAAATCAAATGGCAGGTGCTGGCAGTGATTTCACGATGGAGTTAAAGCCACTTCGGGCTGAGGTGCACCAGATATCAACTCCAAAAGATATTTTGCCTGGTCCCATCATGGGAGATTTAGATCTTGGCACCTATGTCAGATCTGGCCCTGGTGGCATCACTTTGGTGGGCGGAACAGAGCCAGAGTGTGATGAGCTTGAGTGGGTTACACCAGATAAGGTCGATGAGGTAAATATGACAAGAACTGTTGAGGTTTTTGAATCGCAAACATATCGATTTGCTAGAAGATTTCCTGCAGCGCAAATCCCTTCCACTCCAGTTGGTGTAGTTGGTGTTTATGATGTTTCATCTGATTGGACGCCAATCTATGACAAAACTGATGTGCCAGGCTTTTATGTGGCGATAGGTACTAGTGGAAATCAATTTAAAAACGCCCCTGGCGCCGGTTTAATCATGGCCCACTTAATTACCCAGGTGGAAAAAGGTGCCGATCATGACAGTGAGCCAGTGGTTTATCACTGCAAGAAGAGTAAGAGTGTGATTAATTTGGGCACATTTTCTAGAAAGCGTGCCCGAAATTTAACTAGCGGAACGGTAATGGGTTAAGCAGTAAAAAAGCTTAGTGACCGAGATAGGCCTTAGTAACCTTGTCATCAGCACTTAACTCTTTAGCGCTGCCGCTCATCTTTACTTTGCCAGATTCTAAAACATAAGCACGATCTGCCACATCAAGGGCAGCAGTTGCATTTTGTTCAATCAACAAAATTGTTACACCTTGCTTTCGAATCTTCACAATTGTCTCAAAGATTAACTCAACTAATACTGGTGCTAATCCCATTGATGGCTCATCTAGTAGTAGCAGCTTTGGATCACCCATTAATGCTCGGCTAACGGCTAACATCTGCTGCTCTCCACCTGACATGGTGCCAGCGCGTTGATCAATTCGCTCTTTTAGCCGTGGAAATAGATCGAGCACCTTAGCCATATCAGCTGCAACCTCGCTCTTATTATTTCTGAGGAATGCGCCCAACTCAAGATTTTCCTTCACTGTCATACGAGGAAAAATTCTTCGACCTTCTGGGGCATGGCAAATTCCCAGGCTAACAATGTCATGGCCTGGCATGCCATCAATTCGCTTGCCATTAAATGTAATCTCACCAGATTTAGGTTTGATTAATCCTGAGATTGTGCGAAGTGTGGTTGATTTACCAGCACCATTGGAACCAATTAAGGTGACAATCTCACCTTGGTTAACAGTGACTGAAACATCTTTAACTGCAATGATCTTGCCGTAGGCAACTTGAATATTTTTGACCTCTAACATCGCACTCATTTTCTAGCCGCCTTAGGTTTACCAAGGTATGCCTCGATCACTCGTGGATTACTCTTTATCTCAGCTGGTGATCCTTCAGCAATCTTCTCTCCCTGATCCAAAACAGTTACTCTTTGAGACACTGCCATTACTACCTTCATGTCATGTTCAATCAACATAACTGCAATATCGCGCTCTGCAACCAACTTATTAATAAAATCAATAAATACCTGTGACTCCTGAGCATTCATACCAGCAGTTGGCTCATCTAACAGTAAAACCTTTGGATCTAAGGCTAGTGCTCTTGCAACCTCAAGCCGGCGTTGATCACCATATGAAAGATTTCGAGCAAACTCATAAGTCCACTTTCCAACACCTGCAAAATCAAGGATTGATTGAGCCTTCTCCTCGGCATCAGACTCCTCTTTGCGTTGCTTTTTAGTACGCAAGATTGTGGAGGTAATTCCGGCTTTCAAGTGTGAGTGCATTGCAACTAAGAGATTTTCTTGGGCAGTCATCAAGCCAAATAGCCGGATGTTTTGAAAGGTTCTAGCAATTCCAATTGAGGCAATTTTGTGTGGTGGCAGATCGGTAATATCGCGCTCACCAAAAAGAATATTTCCAGCAGATGGCTTATAAAGACCAGTTAAAACATTAAAGAAGGTGGTCTTGCCAGCACCATTAGGGCCAATAAGTGAAACAATTGATTTGTTTGGAATATTAAAGCTAACATCATTGACCGCTAATAAGCCACCAAATGCAACTGAAATATTCTTAGCCTCTAATACATTACTCATTACTTACTTACCTGCCTTCTGCTTTTTGTCCTTAGCTTCGGCATCATCTAACTCACCCTCATGCATTAACAGCTTCATACGAGACTCTGGAATTAATCCCTCACGCTTAAATAGCATCATGAAGATTAGGACCAAGCCAAAGAGTAAGAATGTGAATGAAGAGAAATCGATCTTGGTACCAAAACTATCGTTATAAACGCGGCCAAAGGCAGACAGGCCATTTCCATTTACCCAGGAGAGCACAAATGCTCCCAAAATTACTCCCCAAACATTTCCCATACCACCCAGCACAACCATGGCAAGTAAGAAGATTGAGATGGCAAAATTAAATCGCTCTGCATAGACACCATTTACGTGGGTTGCAAATGCCACACCACCTAAGCCACCAGCAAAAGCACCAACTGCATAAGCTGCCAACTTGGTGCGCATCAATGGCACGCCCATCATCGAGGCTGCTAACTCATCCTCACGAACTGCAAGCCAAGCTCTACCCAATCGGCCACGGCGCAGGCGTAGAGAAATAAAGACCATAACCGCAGTTAGGAATAAGAAGAGTAGTAATTTCCAACCAGCATCAAATGGTCCAAGATTTTTAAATCCAGCTGGAATCGGATCAACCACAACAATTCCCTTTGTTCCGTTGGAAATGTTAAAGCCAAAGAAATTCTCACCATTAAAGAAGACCTGCGGAATAATCTCACCAAAGCCAAGAGTTACTAAGGCTAGGTAATCACTCTTTAGTCTAAGAGTTGGTGCACCAATTAATACGCCAAAGAGTGCGCAGACAAAGCCACCAATAATCAAAACCATCCAGAAGTTAATATGAATTCCAGGAGAGCCTGCTGGAACTGAACCAAAAAAGTTAATATCTAAGAAGAAGAAAAACTCTGACATAAACCAACCAGCGCAGTAACCGCCAATTGCCCAAAATGCCACATAGCCTAGATCTAATAACCCTGCATAACCAACCACAATATTTAATCCCAATGCCATAATCACATAGACAAGTGATTCATTAACAGCAGAGGGTGGCATCCACTGGTTTACCGTCTGATAAATACCTGATGGCAAGCCATCCCATGGAAGTAAAAATTGGTAGGTAATAAACAAGACAAAGCCAGCGATGGTGTAACCGCGAATCCAACTACGGTTGGATTTGTATACATTGTTTTGTTCTGGGGCTTTAGCCATCTGCTTAGACCTTTTCCATTGTCACTTTGCCCAAAAGCCCGGCTGGCTTGAATACTAAGATAATAATTAGGATGGTAAAGACCACAGTCTGTGACCATGCCTGGCCAAATGCGATTGGTAGACCATCATTTAATCCTTGAATTAATCCAATTACTAATCCACCAAGGACAGCGCCCCAAAGGTTTCCAATGCCACCTAGTACAGCTGAGGTAAAGGCGATTAGTCCCAATTGAAACCCAAGGTTGTAGTTAGTAGTACCAATTGATTGCTGATACAAAAGTCCGGCTGCTCCCGCCATCGCACCACCTATTGCAAAGGTAAAAGCAATAGTTTTATTCACATTTATACCCATCAATGTTGATGCATCTTTATCCTGGGAGGTAGCTCGCATCGCCTTACCCTGCTTAGTACTAGTTACCAAGTAATTCAGCGCAATTAGCAGTGGGAATCCAATCAAAAAGAGCCAGATAGTTAGCATGCTGATTCTTACCTCGCCAAGATAGATATCACCACTTGGAATAACTGTTGGCCACTGGCGTGGTGTTGATCCATTCCACTTTAAACCAATGAAGTTAAGTAAAAAGGACATACCAACAGCTGTAATCAAGGTTGAAAGCCGTGGGGCATTGCGTAATTTGCGATAGGCAAAGCGTTCAATCAAAACATTTACCACCGCGCCAAAAACCATAACTGCGACTAAACAGAGCGCAAAGGCAAACCAGCCAAAGCCATTTGATTGGTCAGCACCCAGCCAATAGGTGATAAAAAATGATGAGAATACGGCGCTAAGCATGAAGAGGTCGCCGTGGGCAAAGTTAATTAATTCGATAATTCCATAAACAAGGGTGTAGCCAAGGGCAATCATCGCGTAAATTAGACCGTTACGAAGGCCTGCGATCGCCGATTGAGCAAATTGATCAGGGGATGCAATGATATTAATGAGCATCCAAAATGCTGCGCCAAGACTGATGGTGATTGCGCCAATTCTTTCAATTCGCTCGCGGCGGATCTGTCCTGGTGTGCCACTAAATTTAGTTGCTACTGCAGCCTTGGCCACTTAAACCTCTTTCAAAATGTCTAGGTACTGCCTGTTTTTCTAACCTAACTGGCCTAAAAGATACAGTAAAACCTAAGTTTTGATAAGTAAAATTTGCTTCATTCTGCAAGGAGTCAAGATAAGGGCGGCTACTTTTTATAGTAGCCGCCCCATTCTTAAGTTCTAAAGAATTAGAACTAGTTAACTGTGATCTTCTTTTCGAAGGTCTCTGTGCTGTCCTTCACGATAAGAATAGTAATATCCTTTGAAAGAATATCGCCGTTCGCATCGAACTTCAGCTCTGTACCAACTACTGATTCAGATGCTGGGATAACAACAGTCTTTAGTGCCTCAAATACACTCTTTCGAGTTCCATCTGAAGCTGCAATTGCGGCCAGGATTACCTGAACTGCTGCTGCACCGTATACAGAGAATGAGCTAGTTGGAGCCTCACCGTACTCTGCCAGGTAATCAGCTTGGAACTTCTCGGCAGCGCCACCCTTAGGGAACTGATCAATTGAAAGACCAGTAAATGAAAGGTATGCACCTTGTGCCTCTGGAAGTGCTAGGAAGTCTGGATATCCAGTGAAACCATCTGGCATCATGAACTTAACCTTGCTGTTATCGCCAAGGTACTTAACCTTGTCTTTAACCAATTGTCCGCCGTTTAGATCAAAGATACCGCCGACATAAACCATGTCTGGGTTTAACTTCTTGATCTTGTTAAATAGCGCTTCGTAGTTAGGAGCCTTGTCATCCCAGCCTTCGCCAGCATCGCCAGAAGATAGAACGTTAATTCCTAGCTTCTTAGCAGCAGCGGTGAATGCACGAGCAACACCTTGTCCGTATGTTTGACGATCATTAAGAACATAAACCTTCTTAACGCCAATGCTGTTAGCAAACTCTGCTGCAGCGTTTCCTTGGTTATCATCAGTTGTTACAACACGGTAGTAGTTACGTAGACCTGTTGGGTAGTACTTCTCTGGCTCGCCTGGATCCCATGCCTTTGTAAGACCTGGGTTTGTGTTGGCGTTAGAAACCATGATCATTGGACCATCTGGATCTTGATTTAGTACTGGAACAATAATCTTTGCACAACCTGAGTTGTAAGTTCCCATTACGGCAACTTCATCCTTAGCAGCAACGTGTGCTTGGGCGTTCTTTGCGCATTGCGCATCATCCCATGAACCTTTAGCTGCAGTTGAGTTGTCATACTCGCGGAAACCAATTGTGAATTCGCCAGCCTTGTTACCAACTTGCTTTAGCAATAAATTAATTGCGTTGTTTGTTGATTTACTCTGATCTGCAGATCCGCCCTGTAGAGGAAGGTCAGATGCAATGAAAAGATCAGAAGAAGATGAGGAGCATGATGTCAACACTAAGCTCACTGAAGCGGCTAGTGCGACAACTGCAACCTTTAAACGATTCTTTTTCATCAAGGGGTTAAACCTTTCTTAGTTTTACACAGCCAACAGATGCCAACTATGTGTGGGGAAAGGTTAGAGGCTCGGGGATTTTTTCGCCAACCGAGAGTGAGCCTAGAACCGCCTGATAAGGCAGAAACTCAAGAAAAAACTACTCAAATTGGTGAAATTACAAAATTGTTATACGCACTCGGGGAGGTTGAGTGACCCACCCACCTCACGATTACTGGCGAGTACTTGATCCTATTCTGCCAAAGTAAACCAGGGCCAACATGATTGTCGCACAGATGAGCAGTGCCACAGTAATTGAAGTTGCTTGCACAATCCAAGCCAAAATAGTTTTAGCAATAAAAATAATAAAGACATTTACAAAACTAAGTTGTGCTACCGCCATAGCGTTTTGACCGTTAGACAACCGTCCTGCGATGGAGAAGAAAATTGGCGACATTGCAGAGCTGCCTAAACCTGCTAATAGAAATCCGAAAAACGCAAGCGCAAATGCTAAGCCTTTGCTTTTATCTTCCACAAGTTTTGAGGTGATGATCATCAAGCTAAATCCCAAGCCACCTACTAAACCACCTGTTTTAATCCAGAATTGTTCACTTTGATGTTTAAGCGCCCAACCAATTGAGTAGCGACCGATAATTAAGCCAATTAGATAGAGCAGATAATTTAAGGTTGCAATTGATGCCCCCATGCCAAGCTCCTCTTTACCAAACAAAGTTGCCCAATCTGCAATTGTAAACTCCATAATTGAGGCACAGAAGAATCCAATACTTAGAAACCAATTAACCTTGAACTTGAACTGCTTAATTGAGGTCACCTGATAAGCATCCTCGCCACTAGGTTTTTCTGGAAAGGTTTTAGATAACTTAGCAATACTAATCTGGGTAACAACCCAAAAAATAATCATTAAGAGTGTGATATGCCAAGTTATTGATATCTGATTTGAAATTATAAATGCAATGGCCGCTGTACTCATCGCCCCAGCAGCCCAAGCACCATGAAGCTTTGAAACAATTGGTGAGCCAATCTCATCTTGTCGATGCAGTGAATGGCCACTTGATGCAATATGAAATATTGAGACGCTCGCGCCTGCCGAAATATTAAGAATCAGAAAAAGCAAGGGTGAGGTGGTGTGTACTAATAGGCTATAAGAAACGGCAATTGCAGTCGCGCCAATTTGAAGTGATCGCTTAGCACCAATGGTATGAACAATTTGTCCCCCAATTAATAACATAATTATTGAACCAATCGAACCAGTGCCAAGTAAGGTGCCAAATGTTCCATTGTTCACATCTAAATTAGCTTTTAGATCTGGAGTGCGGGGAGCAAGCGACATAATAGAAATGCCAAATAAAAAGAAAATTAGACTTAGGTTATTCTTTTCTTGATTTGTGTACTCAGATTTATTGAAGTTTTTCAAAACAGCGCACTTGCCAATTGGCTTCTGGCCTTCACCAACCTGGGATCGGTGGGATCAACTAGATTAAATAGAGAGATCAGGTGTGCTTTCACCTTATCTCGATCATCACCAGAAAAGGATTTGACCGCTTTGATCAATCGATTAAAAGCTGCCTCATAATTTCCAGTTGCTATCTCAATATCAGCACACATCATTTGGCTGGTCAGATCATCATCTTTTGCATTTTTTAATGTCAGTACTGGATCTAAGCCATCGATGCGGAGCATTAAATTAACCTGTGCTAACCCAACTACTGCAACCTGCTCATTTGGTTTTCGCTTAAGCCATGCCTCATATGAAAGCTTTGCTGCTTTGTAATCACCCTTCTCCATTGCCGCATATGCAGCCTCTTCTTCAGCTTCCATTGGAATCTCAGCTGGACCTTCAGGTGCGCTACCAACTCCTTTTTGGGAGGCTAGCTCAAGTAATTTATTAATTACTAATCTCACCTGATCAGCAGGTGGAACAGATTCAAAAAGGGGAAGTAATTGCTCGCCAATAATTGCAATTGCAACTGGCACAGACTTAACCTGCAACGCTTGGGCCACCTGTGGTTGGGTATCAATATCTACTACGCCCAGTAACCAAGTGTTTTTATCTGCAATCTCAAGCTTTCCTAAAGTTTCTAATATCTCCTTTGCCTGCGCACTTCTGGCAGACCAAGCCAGCAAAATCACCACACACTCTTTGGATTTTGCAACAAAGTCAGCGACTAGATTCTCTTGCGTAACCGGCTTGCCATGAGTGGGAGTAACTGCTTCACCTGTTGGCTTTTTTAAGGTGGATAGATCAAAGGCATTGGCGAAGTTGGCACCTGCCATGCCTGGGATGGGTTTATTTGTACTCATCGATTAATTACCACCCCTGAATCCATTCGATACGGCAAAACCTTCTCAATGTAATCTGCAGTAGCAAAATCTAGCCCAACATCTCTGCCTAGTTTTTCACCTAAGTACCAGCGGTTCTCTAATACCTCATGAAATAACTGTGCTGGCTCCACTCGCCCTTTTAAATTATCTGGCACCTGATTTACCACCCGTCTAAATACATCAGTGAGCCACTGCTTTACTACTACAGAGTTGGAGGTGTTTGGGGCAAACTCTCTAGCTTTGTAACGATCATAGGAGGCAAGTAATCGCTTTGCCTGCAGCTCCTCTGTTTGTAATCCCATCAACTCATATAAACGATTAGCGTGATACCTTGCTGCAACCAACTTTGGTTGAAATCTAATTGACCCCTTATCCCCCGCTGTGGTTACCTCAACCTCCTCCACTGCAAAACCAAGATCTTGCAAACTTCGCATCGCCCGCTCCACCGCCTGGCGATCGGAGGCATCTAATATCTGTGGCTCCTTTAACATCTTCCACAATCTTCGATACCTTCTTATTACACCATCTGATGCTCGCACTGGATCGATCTCTTGCGATAAAACTCCGGCGATAGCCAAGTCCTCTAACTCTGCTGCCACATTGAAGTGAGTTAGCTCTAGATCATGCTCTCGCTGGCCATCACTTAAAGATTTATGAAACTCACCTGTTTCTGCATCCACTAGATAGGCGGCAAAATCATTGGCATCTCTTCTAAATAAAGTATTAGAAAGTGAACAATCTCCCCACCAAAAACCAATCAGATGCATCCGCACCAAAAGTAAGGCGAGTGCGTTAGCCATATTTAAAATCTCAGTTGGTGTAACTGCGCTACTTAATATGACTCGATAAGGAAGTGAGTAAGGCAGATACTTAGTAACTAATGCGGATGGCAACTCATTGCCATCCTTATCTAATCTGCCCTCAATTACCGCAACCGGCTCCACAACTGGGGCGGTACGTTGGTTTAAATCGCGCAGCAATGTGTACTCTCGGTTGGCAAACTCTGAAACTGTCTCCTTGACTGCAAATATCTCACTATTACTTCGCTTTTGATCTGATCTGATTAATCTGACCACATGCCGTGATATTCCACGCATTGAGGTGAGGACCTCATCCTCGGGCCAATTTTCTAGCGGTTGATCCCAAGGCAGATTTGCCAAGGTTGCAATCTCCTCGCCCAATCCTTTGATTCGTAGCCCGCTCATACCCTTATTCTCTCTTATTTAACCTGCACTCACTAACCAAATCCGCTTACTGATGGCAAAAGCGGTTAAAATTACTAAATGGCTAGATTTAGTAAACCAAAAGTTGGTAGGAAATTAACACCACTACTTCGCCGTAAAGTTAAAGGCAACCTGCCAGAGGATTTTGGGATTGCTGGAAAACCAGTTGATACCACCCACCCCTTTTACTTTGGCTTTATGGTCACAGTTGGCGCACTTATCGCACTAACCACACTAAGGGCCCTGGCATCAGCAAGTTCAGTATTTATCTTAATTATTATCGCAATTTTCTTTGCAGCTGGTTTAAATCCGGCTGTAATGTTTTTCCAAAACCGAGGCTTAAAGCGAGGCGCTGCGGTTGGCGCAGTAATGGCCTGCGTCGTAGCCTTTGTTGGTTTATTTATTGCAATCGCAGCTCCGCCTTTAGTTGATCAAGGCAATCAATTACTCGATAACGCCCCGCAATTAGTTAAAGATTTAAATAACAACGCCCTTATTAATGATCTCAATCTTAGATACGGAGTTATTGATTCCCTGGAAAGCCGGCTTGATTCGGTGATTAAGGATGGCCAATTTGCCATCACCGCCTTTGGTGGCGTAATTGGGGTTGGAAAGGCTGTGGTTAGTGGCTTGTTCTCCGCCTTTACCATCTTGGTTTTGACTCTTTATTTTTTGGCATCACTGCCACAGGTAGTAAATATCAGTTTACGTTTTGTGCCAGCAACGAGGCGAGATCGGGTATCTAAGTTGACCAATGCAATTATTAGCCGAGTTGGTTCATTTGTTGGCGGCCAATCAATTATCGCTGCTCTGGCTGCAGTATTTATCTTACTTATGGGCTTAACAATTGGGATGCCATACCCAGGGCCACTTGCGATGGTGGTGTTAATCTGTGGCTTTGTTCCGCTCATTGGCCACTTCATTGGAATGACTATTGTTACTTTAGTAAGTCTTACCGATTCACTTACCACTGCTGCAATTGCGCTAGCTGCCTATATTGTTTATGTGCAGATTGAAAATTATGTAATCACGCCAAGAATTATGCGAAAATCTCTGGCTATCCCTGGGTTGGTGACAATTATCGCTGCCCTGCTTGGCTCATCTTTACTGGGCTTGGTTGGTGGCTTATTAGCGGTGCCAATTGCTGCTGCAATTCTTCTTATCTTAGATGAGGTAGTTTTCCCAAGAGCGGATCAATCCTAAACTTCAATAGCAAGTGGCAATCTGCTGGGTGCAATAACCTTAACAATCTCACTTAACACCAAATGAACCATTGGCTCCCCCACCCATAGATGCTTAGCACCTGCCACATCGATCTGCCTTAAATTCTTAACTTTAGAAAACTTATCTCTTGCCGCCGCTGGCTTTAAGTAATCATCTAACTCAGGAATTAATGCGGTGATACCCCTGCCATCTTTTATCCAAAAATCTAGATCTTCATCCGTGGTAGATAGCATCGGCGGGCTTAGCAAGATTAACTCTTTAATTCTTTCATCCCTTGCATATTGCAATGCCAGCTCAGTACCAAATGACCAGCCGATTACATATAAATCTTTTGTCTTTAATTGCTCAAAACAGTAATCAAGAGCTGCTAATACATCTAACTTTTCACCTTTGCCATGGTCATACTCACCATCACTTTTTCCTACTTCACTTTCACTGCCTCTGGTGTTAAATCTAATTATTTGAATTCCAGCCATGGCAGGTAATCGATTTGCTGCCTTTTTATATATATGAGAATCCATCATTCCCCCACCTGAAGGGTTGGGATGAAGCATTAAAAGTGAGCCAGTTATTTCACCCAGAGGGGTAGAAACTTCACCAACTAAATTAAGCCCATCGCTAGTTTTGATGGTGATCACGCTGCGATTAGCGGGCAATACCGTTGAAGGGCGGATTAATTCTGGCACAAAAAGAGTTTACTCTTACCTTATGAACCTTGAGGCCACCTTTGATAAATCTGATCCTAAAACTGGTGAGGTAATTGCAAAGTATAAAAACTTTTCTCTCGATGAGGTATTTGCCCAAGTAAATCTGGCCCAAACTGCAAGTATTCGCTGGCAAGAGTTTGGTTTTATCGCTCGAAAGCGCACCTTACTTAAATGGGCTTCTTACATAACTAAAAATCAAAGTGAGATTGCCGCTTTAGTTGCAACTGAGTGCGGCAAACCATTAAGTGATGCGTCTTTAGAGGTTTCTATTTCAATTGACAATCTTGCTTGGGCAGCAAAGCATGCAGAAGAGATTATGCAAAAACAAAATCGCCCAGCTGGTCTGTTGATGTTTAATATGAAGGCGCAGGTTCAAAGATCCCCCCTTGGTGTGGTTGGTATTATTGGTCCTTGGAATTATCCAATCTTTACTCCAATGGGCTCTATTGCTTACGCCTTAGCTGCTGGAAATGCAGTTGTTTTCAAACCATCTGAGTTCACTCCCGGTGTTGGTAAGTGGTTGGCAGATTCATTTGCACAGATTGCACCATTTGAAAATATCTTTGCAACAGTGACTGGCTTACCTGACACCGGTCGAGCATTAACTCAATCAAAGATTAATAAGCTCTCATTTACTGGATCTACTAAAACTGCGAAAAAAGTAGCAGAAAGTTGCGCGCAATCAATGATTCCAGTTGTGCTTGAGTGTGGCGGTAAGGACCCAGTAATTGTGGCTGCGGATGCTGATATAAAACTTGCAGCTGAATACACACTCTGGTCTGCCATGGCTAATGCTGGTCAATCTTGTATTGGGGCGGAGCGAGTTTATGTAGTTGAATCTGTTGCTGATCAATTTATTGAAGAGATTAGTAAGATGGCAAAAAAGATTGAGGTTGGCAAAGATTATGGCCCAGCCACCATGCCATCACAATTAAATGTCATTCAATCCCATTTAGATGATGCCAAAGCAAAGGGGGCTAAGTTCTTACTTGGGGGCGCTGATTCGGTAAAGGGCGCCTATGTTGAACCAGTAATAATGTTAGATGTCCCTGAGGATTCAACAGCGATGACACAAGAAACCTTTGGGCCAACTATTGCTATTAATAAGGTATCGACCACAGATGAAGCGGTTAAGTTATCTAATGCCAGCTCCTATGGACTTGCTGCAGCAGTTTTCTCCAAGCGAGATGGTGAAAAGATTGCTTCAAAGCTTGCCTGTGGCATGGTCTCCATAAATTCAGTCTTTTTATTTGCAGCAGTTGCATCTGTGCCCTTTGGTGGAGTTAAAGATTCTGGATATGGCCGCATTCATGGAGCTGAAGGTTTACTTGAGTACACCTACGCACGCACAGTAGTTAAAACTAGATTTAGAATTCCACTTAGAGTTACTACCTTCAAGCGCACAAAAGTTTCAGAAAAAATCATAACAACCTTGATTAAGCGCTTGCATGGAAGAAAGAAGTAGTACTACAAACTCTTTGCAATCCGATCAATACCTTCAGTGATTAGTTGCGGGCTGGTTCCAAAGTTAAGTCGGACAAAGCTCTTATGCTTTGGTCCATATAAAACTCCACCATTTAATGCAACTTTTCCTTTTTCTAAAATCTTCGCCGCTGGATCCTCCCCTAAACCAAGGGCGCTCATATCAAGCCAAGCAAGATAGCCAAAATCTGGAATTCGATACTTAACTTGCGGTAATTTACTTTGCAGTAAATTGCTAAGTAATTTCCTATTTTCATCCAATGTGATCAACACTCCATCTAACCAATTAACAGAGTCTGCATAAGCTGCAGTTGATGCTACTGCGCCAAATAAGGATGCCCGCCAAGTTACCGCCAGTGGCATTTTGTTAATTCGCTCCTGCAGCTCACTTGATTGGGTAATAATAAACGCACACTTAAGCCCAGCTAAGTTAAAGGATTTACTTGCGCTAGTAATAATAATTCCAACCTCTTTGGCAACATCACTTACCGCAAGGAAGGGTGTAAAAGTTTTTGCGTCATGGGAAAGAGGTGCATGGATCTCATCACTTAAAATCACCACTTGATAACGCTTTGCCAACTCAGCTAACGCACTTAATTGTTGCTTATCAAAGATAACTCCAACTGGATTATGTGGATGGCACAAAATATGGACCTTAACACCAGCCTTGTACTCTTTTTCAATCGCTACTAAATCTAATTTGTAGTTTAAATCCTCCTCAATAAGAGGGGTATCAACGGTGGTGGCATTAACCTCAGTAATCCATCGCCAGATATTTTCATAAACTGGTGAGTTAAGCATTACCTTCTCGCCCGGCTTAATTAGGGTGCGCATGATCTCCACAATGCCAACGCCAACATCAGTTGCCATGCGCATTTGTTTGGTATCAACCTGCCAACCCCAACGAGATAGTGAGAATTTGGCAAAGGCATCAAATAACTCTGGGAATGGTCCGAGGTATCCAGTATCTGATCGCTCGATCATATCTAGTAAGGCAGCTTTTATGGCCGGGGCTGATTCAAAATCCATCTCAGCAACAGGTAGCGGCAGAACATCATTTGGAAATTGTCGCCACTTAACACTTTTGCGTTTACGTAATTGATCAAGTGATAACGCTCGGACGACATCGGCCATAAGTGCAAGTATGCCACTTATTTTAAAAGAATTAGTAGGTTGCTCGCCCGCCTGAAATATCAAAAGTAAAGCCAGTTGTAAATGAACAAGCCTTTGATCCCATAAATGCAATTATCTCTGCCACCTCACTTGGCTCACCAAGACGGCCGGCTGGAATTTTTGAGATCATATAATCCAAAGTTTCTTTGGCGGTATTCACATTAATTGGCGTTGCAATTACCGCAGGAGCAAGTGCGTTAATTGTTATGCCATCAACTGCAACCTCTTTAGCAACACCTTTTACAAAACCAATTAAGCCAGCTTTAGCGGTGTTGTAAGGGGCCATCTTGGGATTGCCCTCTTTACCGGCAATTGATGCCACCTGCACAATCCGGCCATACTTTTGTTTTTTCATAATTGGCAACACTGCTTGAGTTAACCAGATAGCACCAAAGAGATTAACCTCGATTACTTTTTGATAATCACTCCAAGTAATCTCCTCAACAAATTTTCCGGTAGGTCCTGGGAAGCCGGCACAATTTACCAATGCATCAATTCTTTTATGTGTATTTCCTAGCGTTGCAATTAAATCCATAACGTTTTTTTGATTAGATATATCTAAAACCACAGCTTCGGCAGCTCCGCCTGGTTTTGTGATCAGATCTACACACTCATCAATACCTGACTGATTTAAATCAATACAGATTACCTTTGCCCCACGGGATGCGATTAATTGGGCGGCAGATTTACCAATTCCACTACCTGCGCCAGTAACAATTACTACCTGACCTGCGTAGGAGATCTCTTGGAAAGCGCTGTTGTTACTCATTGTTATCCGATTATACTTGCCTAATCCTTTAATCTAAAAAGTGAATTGAAATGGAGCATGATGGCATCTTGGCCAAGCACGCGAGATCCCAAGGGCCCAATGAAGCGCTCCATTGGGATATTGAGCAAACAAAAAATTCAATCACAAGATGCAGATGGATTACCCGAATCTGGCAAGAGATTTGCCGACAGCAGCCGCTACAAAATAGAGATTCCATCGGTAGAAGGCCCGGCTGCACTTAAAACTGTAATTGACGAAGCAAAAAAACATAAGCTAGTAATACATCGCATCTCCCAAGGCTCTGGCATCATGATGCAAACTGATGATGAGATTAAGCAGATGGTCGCGATGGGTAAGAAGGAGAAGATTGAGGTTTGCTTATTTGTTGGGCCAAGGGCTTCCTGGGATATTGGAAAGCAGGTAAGTGCTAGTGCTGGCGTGATTGCATCGCCAACTCTTCGCGGTGGTGATCAACTTAGATTTGCATTAGAGGATGTAATAAATGGCGTAAATCTTGGGCTTCGAAGTGTTTTGGTGGGAGATCTTGGATTATTAAAGGTATTAGGAGATGCAAAGCGCAAGGGTGATCTGCCTAAGGAGTTAATTCTTAAAACTTCAGTGGCGTTGGTTTGTAATAATCCAGCAACCGCTGCACTCCTAGAAGATCTTGGTGCCTCTACTTTAAATTTAGCCACTGATCTCTCCTTGCAACAAATTGCTGCCATAAGATCACAGGTTGATCTACCAGTTGATATTTATGTTGAAGGGCCAGATGATTTTGGTGGTGCGGTAAGGCATTATGAAACACCAGATTTGGTAAGAGTGGCTGCTCCGATTTACTTAAAGTTCACACTCAGAAACTCACCGGGTTTATATCCCGCAGGTGCCCACATCCAAGGATTGGTTGAGTCAACTGCGAAAGAGCGGGTGCGCCGTGCTGCAATTAGCAAGGCGATATTAGATAGGTATGGTTTTAAAAAATAAAATGACTAATCCCGCTCCGCTTAAGCTTTTAATCTTTGGGGGCACAGGAGTATTGGGTCAGGCGATTGCCACAAAGTTTAAATCTCATAATTATGAAGTCACCTACGGTGTTCGAAAAATAAGTAATCCTAAGGATCAGTTCCAACTGCCAATTACTGACTCTTCATTTCCAGAGCTACTAAAAGGTCAATTATTTGACACAGTAATTTTTGCCCAGGGAGCCAACATCAATGATTCAGTGATTAATAATTCCTTAGATGACCTAAACAAACTGTTTGAAGCAAATGTTAGTTTTATTACCGAAACTACTAAAGCGCTTATTTCTCGCAACTTGATTAAGAGCAAAGGGAAAATGGTGGTCTTGAGCTCCTTTTGGGAGCAAGTAACGAGGCAAGAAAAGATGTCCTACACAATCACCAAGGCTGCAGTTGGTGGCTTGGTTAGATCGATGGCGGTTGATTTAGGTAATGCCAAAGGAATTTTAGTTAATGGATTGCTGCCTGGAGTAGTTGATTCACCAATGGCACGGGGATTACTAAAGCCAGAACAGATTGAAAATGTTGAGTGGCAAACTCCCGGACATAAAATGGTGGTACCAAGTGATGTGGCAAATGCTGCTTACCTGCTTGGCTGTGAAGACAACACTGCAATCTCTGGACAATCTTTATTTGTTGATTACGGCTTTGCCATCGCCCGGGTTCTTTAGGCGCTATTTGTGAGTGTAGAACTTCTTAATAAGGATACTGTTGTTCAATATCTGACTGACAAAAATATTATCTCTGCCACTGATAAGGCTGAGGTTGAGGTATTAACTGGCGGTGTATCAAATGTAGTTCTGGCTATTACAACTGCAGATCAAAAACTGGTTTTAAAGCAGGCATTAGCCGAGCTTGCAGTGAGTGAAAAATGGCTAGCTGATCAACGCCGTGCAATTGTGGAAGCAGATGCTATTAAATTGTTTAACCAATTAAGCCCAGCTCAAGTGCCAAAGTTGATATTCCTAGATCCAGAGCGTTTTATTCTTGTGCTAGAACGTGTACCAGTAGGTAGTACGGTTTGGAAATCTGATTTACTTGCTGGAATTATTAATCCAGATGTGGGTGCTGGTTTAGGAAAGACGCTTGCCACATGGCATAACTATGGCGAAGTGACCGCTTCAGCCAGGATTAAATTTATGGAAGATACTCTGTTTGAACAACTGCGCATTGATCCCTTCTACCGTTTTGTAGCTGCCAAAAATCCACAAATTGAAGTTCCAATTAGAAAACTTATTAATGAATTAGAGGGTGATAAAACCACAATTGTGCACGGAGATTTCTCCCCGAAAAACATTATGGTTTCTATGGATGATCAGATTTATATTTTGGATTTTGAAGTCACGCACGTCGGAAATCCGGTCTTTGACCTGGCTTTTTTAATCGCACATTTGCTCTGTAAATTCTTTCGAACCGAAGATCGCCTGCAGGCTAAGCTTTTAAGTAATACTGCAAATACCTTTACTGCAGAGTATGCCCAACTAAGGTCGATCTCACCCACGGTGGCAAAGCACGCCGCCCTAATTGCACTTGCCAGAGTTGAAGGTAAATCACCAGTAAATTACCTAAACCAAGTACAACAGAAGAAAATACAAAGCTTTACCAAAGCAGTTTTAGCGGATAATGCTAAATTACCTGTTGCAAATCTATTTGAGATGAGCGCTAAGTGAAAATTACCAAGGTATTTGGTTATCAGGTTTTAGATTCCAGAGGCAGGCCAACAGTTGCAGCATCGATATCACTAACTGATGGCTCAACTCATACCGCCAGGGTTCCCTCAGGTGCTTCAACCGGTTCTCATGAAGCTAAAGAGTTGCGTGATACTGGCAGCAAGTATGCCGAAAAGTTTTTTGCAGGTGCATCTGTCCAATTAGCCGTCGCCAATATCAATGAGAAGATTGCGCCGCTACTGATTGAAGATCAGATAAGTTTAAGTTCAGTCGATAACAAGTTGAGCGAGTTAGATCCAAGTATTGATCACGCTCAGTTAGGTGCCAACGCCACGCTAGCGGTTTCTCTAGCTGCTGCTTTAGCTGATGCTCATGGGCAGAACAAATCACTGGCGCGATATTTCACCGCCGAAAAACAACTACTGATTCCAATGCCGATGGTTAATATTTTATCTGGCGGTGCACATGCAAATCGCACCATGGATATTCAAGATATTTTAATAATTCCAGTGGGCGCCAAATCATTCACTCAAGCTCTCTCTTGGATCGTGGCCATCCGTGAAATGGCGGCTAAGTTGGGCAAAGAGTCAGGAGCGGTGACAAATCTGATTGCAGATGAAGGCGGGCTAGCAATTGCATTTGATTCCGTTGAAAAGGCTTGTGAATTTGTCACAAAATCAATTGAAAAAGTGGGACTGAAGGTGGGCACTGAAGTTGCACTTGCGCTAGATGTTGCTGCCACACAATTTTTTGATGGAAATAAATACAATTTTGCAACTACTAACAAGAGTTACACATCTGCCGAGTTTGTTAAATACATCGGTGATCTAACATCTAACCAGCCAATTATTTCAATTGAAGACCCATTTGCAGAGGATGATTGGCAAAGTTGGCAGAATTTTTCTGAAATTGCTCCTAAGAAACTGCAGATTATGGGTGATGATTTACTCACAACAAATCTAGATCGCTTAAATCAAGCAATTGCCAGTAAGAGTGCAAATGCAATATTGATTAAAGCAAATCAAAATGGTTTAGTCACCTCAACTCTTAATGTGTTAAAACAGGCTCGAGCAAACAATTTCAATACTGTCGTTTCGGCTAGATCTGGTGAAAATGAGGATTCTTGGCTAGCAGATTTAGCTGTTGGCTGGAGTGCTGGTCAGATTAAGGTGGGGTCAACTCATGGCTCTGAAAGGAATGCAAAGTGGAATAGGTTGCTTGAGCTTGAGGCAACAGAGGAGTGTAGGTTCTTAAATCCTTTTAATTAATGTGAGTGGCGCGGAACGTAATCGCCACTGCCACCAACTAAGAAATCAAGATCAGCCCCAAGATGTGCTTGTTGCACATGCTCGATATACATCTTGCTCCAACCACGGTCTGCTTTAGGTTTTGGTGCTACCCAAGCTGCTTTACGTTTTGCTAACTCCTCAGATGAAATAAGTAAATTTAATTTACGATTTGGCACATCAAGTTCAATCTCATCACCATTTTGCACAAACGCAAGTGGTCCACCAGCAGTTGACTCTGGCGAGACATGCAAGACCACCGTGCCATATGCGGTTCCACTCATTCTGGCATCTGAAATTCTCACCATATCGGTAACACCTTGATCTAACATTTTCTTTGGCATCGGTAGATTTCCGACCTCTGGAAATCCGGGATAACCCTTTGGGCCAGAGTTTTTTAGAACCAAAATAGTATCGGCGGTAACTGGCAAATTTGGATCATCAGCAACTTTTAAGTACTCCTCAATCTCATTAAATACAAGTGCTTTTCCTTTGTGTGTTAATAACTTTGGTGTCGCAGCTGATACTTTAATAATCGCGCCATCTGGAGCGAGTGAGCCTTTAACCACCACGATTCCACCACCAGCTGCTTGAAATGGCTTACTTACTGGGGTAATCACCTCTTTATTCCAATTTTCAGCTCCTTCGATATTTTCCTTCACAGTGTTACCAGTTACGGTGATGTGGTCGGTGTGAATTAAGTTTGCGATCTCCTTCATGACAGTTGGCACACCACCTGCATCGAAAAACTCTTCCATCAGATATTTACCACTTGGCATCATATTTGCAATGACGGGAACATCTTTACCCAATTTATCAAAATCATCTAGATTCAATGGCACGCCCACTCGACCAGCAATTGCTAATAAGTGAACCACTGCATTGGTTGAGCCACCGATAGCAGCTAATATCTTGATAGCATTTTCAAATGCTTTGCGATTTAATATTTTTGAAAGCCGCAAATCCTCTTCCACCATCTTCACAATTCGACGACCAGATAAGGTTGCTAAGGTAAATTTGCGTGAATCAACCGCTGGAATTGCAGCCGCTCCTGGTAGTTGCACACCAAGTGCTTCAGTAACACATGCCATAGTTGAAGCAGTTCCCATTGTCATGCATGAACCTTGGCTACGTGCAGAGCAAGACTCCATCGCCATAAACTCTTCAAAACTGATCTTGCCGCTTCTGACCTGCTCGCTATATTTCCAAACTAAAGTTCCTGAGCCAACTGGTTGACCTTGATATCTACCATTGAGCATCGGTCCACCAGTGATCATCAGTGTTGGTAGATCAACACTTGCTGCTCCCATTAATAATCCAGGTGGCGTCTTGTCGCAATTGCCAAGTAATACAACACCATCTAATGGATGGGATCTAATTAACTCTTCAACCTCCATCGCCAACATATTGCGATATAACATTGTGGTTGGTCGCTGTAAGGATTCACTAAGTGACATCGCTGGAAATTCAAGTGGAAAACCACCTGCCTCCCATACTCCACGCTTTACTGCTTCTGCCACATCATCTAAGGATCCATTACAAGGATTTAACTCCGACCAGGTATTGGCAATACCAATTACTGGTCTGCCATCAAATACATCAGGGGCATATCCTTGATTGCGAAGGCGCTCTCGGTGGATGTAACCACCCTTATCTTTTAATCCAAACCAGTACTGGCTGCGGCGATCAAATTTCTCTTCGCTCACGCTCACCCTTCCGGCTCACTTTCAACTCTCAAATATTGAGAAATTTCCTATGTTAAGGTTTTCATATTCTAGTTCATAACCAGAAAAACTTCATCTCAATGAAAGTGAAGGACAAATGAGAATCGCACGCCTAGGTCAGTTTGGTAAGGAAAAGCCAGCAGTACTTGTCTCAGATACTGAGGTGGTATTTGTTGATGACTTAGTTGCAGATTTCAATCGAGTTGAGTTAGAGAATGGCGCAATTGCAAAGCTTGAAAAAGCAGATTTAAGTAAGCGAAGTAAGGTAAAGATTGCAGATTATAGAATTGGCTCTCCTGTTGCCCGCCCAACCAAAGTCATTTGTGTTGGCTTAAATTACGCAAAACATGCAATTGAATCTGGAATGACTCCCCCACCTGAGCCAGTTATTTTCATGAAGGCACCCGACACAGTAATTGGCCCTAATGATGATGTTGTAGTGCCACCAAATTCAACTAAAACTGATTATGAGGTTGAGTTGTGTGTGGTTATTGGAAAAAATGCGCTTTACTTGAAATCTCCTGAACAAGCAGCGGAGTACATTCTTGGATACACAATCTCACAAGATGTGTCTGAGCGTCACTGGCAGGTGGAACGCAGTGGCCAATGGGTAAAGGGTAAATCTTTTCCAACATTTAATCCTATGGGTCCGTGGATTGTCACCCAAGATGAGCTTGCAAAAAATAATCTATCAGCAGACAACCTAAACCTCTCATGCACTGTTGATGGTGAGGTAAGACAAAATTCAAGTACAAATGATTTGATCTTCGGTATTAATCATTGCGTTTGGTATATCTCACAATTTATGGAGTTAAAAGCAGGAGATGTAATAAACACTGGAACACCGGAGGGTGTGGGTATGGGATTTAAACCTGAGAAATTCCTAAAAGGTGGGGAAAATATCATTACTACTATTGAAGGAATCGGAACAATTAAGAATAAGGTTATAAATTTTAAGTAATTAATTAATTACTTTATTGCTTCGCTCTCCATTAATTACTCGCTCAATTCCATATGGATTACCATTTTGCAACTCTGCAGGTAATTGCTTATCTGGGAAATTTTGATAAACCACTGGTCGAACAAAACGATATAAGGCATCTAAACCAACTGAGGTGGTATGACTGGATGAAGCTGGCCACTGTCCACCATGGTTTTGGGCAGCTGTGACTGAGACTGAGGTAGGAAATCCATTCCAGATTAGGCGCCCGGCAAGTTGAGAGAGTTGATTCACTAAGGCTGTTACATCTTCATTACTGCCCGCATGAATAGCTGATGCTAATTGCCCACTCATTGCCTTGGCAACTGTTAAGAATTGATCAAATGGTGCTCGAATAATTACTGAGGTTGGCCCAAAATGTTCCTCTAATAGATCATCATGGTTATTAACATCCTTCCAATCAACTACAAAAATACTTGGAGTCACGCCAAATCCTTCAGGGTTATTCACTCCGGTAATTACCCGAACTGCTTTAGCTTTGCTGATTGAACTGATTGCTTCGATAAATCTGCTGGCAATACCCTTACTTAATAATGGCCCAACTTTTTGTCCTGAGACGTATGCTTCTACTTGTTCAATGAATTTGTCGCCAAGTGAGTCATTTGGCACCACGATAATTCCAGGCTTAGTGCAAAACTGGCCAGAGCCAAGCAGGGCTGAATCCATTGCAGCCTTTGCCAACTCCTCTGACTTTTCAACTAAAGATGCGGGGGTGAAAAATACTGGATTTAATGATCCCATTTCGGCATAAACAGGAATGGGAACTTCTCGCTCTTGCGACAACTTAATTAATAATTTACCAACTAATCCAGATCCAGTAAATCCAACCGCAGTGATTTCTGGTGCTTTTGCCAACCAATGTGTAATTTCAGGATTAACTCCCTGCACAAGAGTAAATATCTCCTTAGGTAATCCTTGTGAAGTAATCGCCTTAATGACCGCTTCATAAACCATTTGACAGGTATTTGGATGTGATGGATGTGCTTTTACAACAACTGGGCAGCCAGCTGCCAATGCGGATGCGGTATCACCGCCAGCAACTGAGAAGGCGAGTGGAAAATTAGAGGCTGCAAAAATCGCAACAACTCCGAGTGGTTGTTGAGATTTGCGTAGATCGGGTCTTGCAACTGGCAGAAAATTTGGATCTGCCAAATCAATAATCGGCAATAAGTGTGCGCCAGTTTTTACCAGATCTGCGAATGCGCGTATCTGGATTACTGTGCGCATAACCTCTCCACTTACTCGAGCCATTGGCAACGCTGTTTCCAAGTGTGATATTTCAGCTAGTTTTTCTTTTTGCGCTTCAATTTCATTTGCGATCGCATTTAATAAGGCGGCTCTTTGGGTTGGATTTGTTCCAGCCAATTTTGACTTAACTTTTTCAGCAGATTTAATGGCGGCGCTGGTTAGGTCAAAATCCCACTCCGTGATCGCAGATCCAACAGATTGGCCTGTTGCTGGATTAACTGCGGTAAATGTCTTGCTCATTTGCCAACTATAACTAGAAACTTATAAATTAAATATTTCTCCCCCGGCCATCTCAGTATCTAGGAGCATTACGTGTGCGCTCAACCTTTGGTTTTCGCAGATTTCGCTTACTCCAACAGATGTTATGCCAATGCCGCCTCCCGCTTTGATCATGTTCCAACCAAGCTACTGTGTGCGGAGTGGCCATGGGAATTATCTGATCACAGCCTGGGCAACGATATGGTTTATTTGAGGTTGAACCACTAATTTTTCTAACTACGTAAATTCCGTCATCATGCTCTTCAATTGACTCATTTGAGGTTGTGATATCTCGCTCATCATCAGCGATGTTGACCCTTTTAACCTTGTTTTTCGGCTTCATTTTACGTGGACTCACAGGATTATTCTCCCGAACAAATTAAGTTTTTATTACCAATTAAGGCAAGATGTCGCTATGAGTAATGCCCCAGCAATAGAGATACGTGGCCTAGTAAAGAATTACGGCAGCAAAGCTGCAGTTGCAGGGATTGACCTGCAAGTTGAAAATGGTGAGATCTTCGCACTCCTAGGACCAAACGGTGCTGGTAAAACAACAACCGTTGAAATCCTTGAGGGTTATCGAAATGCCACTTCTGGTGAAGTAAGAGTCTTGGGATTCGATCCGGCGACAAAGGGTGAATCAGGTCAAAGATGGCGAAATCGGATTGGTATTGTTTTGCAATCGACAAGTGATGCCGCAGATTTGAGTGTTTTAGAAACGATCTCACACTTTGCAAATTACTATGAAAAGCCTCGTGATGTTAACCAGGTAATTAGTGAAGTCGGCTTGGAAGAAAAAATTAATGCAAAAGTGCGTGAGCTGTCTGGAGGGCAACGTCGACGGCTAGATGTTGCTCTGGGGATTATTGGTTCTCCAGAATTAATCTTTTTAGATGAGCCAACTACTGGATTTGATCCTGAGGCGAGAAGGTCATTTTGGGAGTTAATTAAACTTTTAAAATCTGAGGGCAGTACGATTTTGCTTACGACGCATTATTTGGATGAAGCTCAGGCACTTGCTGATCGCGTTGGTGTAATCAACAATGGAAAAATTATTGAAATTGCAACTCCACAAACCCTTGGGGGCCGCAATAATGCCCCAGCTAAAGTTTGTTGGTTAGAAGATGGTGTATCCAAAGAGATTTTGAGTAAGGACCCAACAGCAGAAGTAGCCAAATTAAGTCAGAGATTTAATGGCCAAATTCCCGAGCTAGAAGTTTTAAGACCCAATCTAGAGGAGATTTATTTAAAAATGATTGGTGGGCTTAAATGAATTCGATTAATAAAAGCATAAGAATTGGGTTACTGCGCAGCAAATTAGAGTTAAAGCAATTCCTGCGCCAACGTGAGTCCGTAGTATTCACTTTATTTTTTCCAGTCATTCTGCTATTTATATTCGGTTCAGTCTTTCAAGACACTATTGCACCAGGGGTTACCTTTAGCCAATATTTTGTTGCTGGCATGGTTGCATCTGGCTTGGTAAATACTGGATTTCAACAACTGGCGATCACAATTCCCATGGAGAGAGATGACGGCACATTAAAAAGGTTGCGTGGTACGCCAATGTCAGTCACATCATATTTTATTGGTAAAGCTTTATTAGTCACCATTTTGATGATCATTCAAACCGCATTGCTATTGTTTTTCGGAACTGCACTTTTTGGTTTAAACCTGCCAACAGATATGAACTCATGGTGGACTTTTACATGGTTAATAATCCTGGGAAGTGCCTGCTCTACCGTCTTGGGAATTGCCTTTTCAGTTGTGCCAAAAACTGGCCGAGGTGCATCAGCGGTTGTTTCACCAATCGTAATAATTTTGCAATTCTTTAGTGGAGTGTTTTTTGTTTTCACCTCACTACCAACTTGGATGCAACAGTTTGCTGCGCTATTCCCGCTGAAATGGCTTACCCAAGGAATGCGATCAGTGTTTTTACCAGATGATTTTGCCTCCCAAGAGGTTGCAGGAAACTGGGAGATTGGTAGGACTGCCCTAGTTTTGTTCATCTGGTTACTAGTTGGATTAGTACTGGCCATAAAAACTTTTAAATGGAGTAGGGAGTGAACATAAAATTAATTATTGCCATACTAATCTCTGTTTCAGTGTCAATTACATCTGCATATGGCGCAACTCCTTCACCAAAAGTAAGCCCTAAGCCAACCTCAACTACCAAACCGGCAGCAACAAAATCTGCAACGGCAACACCAAATACTTCCCAAACAACAACTCCTTCAAAAAAGCCAAGTAAAAAACCTACTAAAAAGAAGGTGAAGAAAACTGCAACTCCAATTCCATCACCTTTACCAGAGTGGCCACCAGTTGGTTTCACCGCTAATAAAGGGATATATGCAAAGATTCCAAGTAGCAAAGAGTTATTGGGGCTTATTTCAGCTAAAGCTGGTTTGGCAGAGTTAGTGAAAAAATGTGAGGCAAATGCTTGTGGTGCGGTTATTGTTGCCGCAGATTACACCTGCAAATGGTGGGAGATTAAATCAACTGTGTATGGAAATGACCCCGCTGATTCAACTAAAAAAATTGTTCTTGGCAGACTACTAACCACATCTAAAGAGCTTGCGCCTAAAACCTATGCAAATATTATTTTAGTAAGTGATGAGCCAATATTTAGCCCAGCAGTAGTTGATCCAAACACTGGTGAGAGCATCCCTGGTGCACAACGTCCAGGCATATTTGTTGGTGGAATTTCTGCAATCTGTCACAAAACTGGTTCCGTTGATAATACGATCACCAATACCTACACCCCGGTAAAGTAAAAAATAGGAATCTAAATTGTTAGGCGGCATCAATAACAGCTTGTTTCTAATCTCATTGTCTGGCTTTGCTGTTGTTGCAGTAATGATTGTAATTCTGAAATGGGCTTTTTCAAGCAATAAATCGATTATCGAAAAAAATAAGAAATTAGGCACAGCTGATCAATATGGATTACTAAAGGTTGCTCATTCGCCCAAAAATCATATTGAGGGTGAAATGCTCAGGCAAAAACTACTTGAAGTGGGAATCAAGGCGACCTTGACACAAACTGTAGAAGGACCGAAGTTACTTGTCTTTGAAAAAGATCTTAAAATCGCAAAGGCGACTTTAAATAGCTAGCGGTTAGCTCCTGGGACCCATAATTGATCACCAATTTCTTTATTGACATAGCGGGCCAACACAAACAATAAATCTGATAAGCGATTTAAATATTTAGCAGTTACTGGATTAACACCGCTGCCAAAAGAATGTATCGCATGCCAGGTTGCGCGTTCTGCTCGTCGGGTTACTGTTCGCGCCACATGCATAAGGGCAGCAGCTGGAGTTCCGGATGGCAAAACAAATGATCTAAGTGGTGTTAGATTTTCATTGAATTTATCAATTTGTTTTTCAAGGTAATCAACCTGAGACTCTAGAACTCTAAGCGGCTCATGCTCGGGCTTATCGACCACTGGTGTACATAGATCCCCGCCAACATCAAATAGGTCATTTTGTACTCGAATTAATAATTTTTTAATCTCTTCATCTTTTAGATTTCCCATGGCTAATACGACACCTATTGAAGAGTTTGCTTCATCTACGGTCGCATATGCCTCAAGGCGTGGATCATTTTTTGAGGTTCTACTCATATCCCCAAGTGAGGTTGTGCCATCATCGCCAGTTTTTGTATAGATCCGGGTTAAGTTCACCATGACCTCACCCTACCTTAAGCAATTACAATGGGGAATTATGGAACGGTTGCGGGTAGTCGGAGGTGCCAGATTATCTGGCACAGTTCGAGTTTCTGGAGCAAAAAACTCGGCACTTAAATTAATGGCTGCCACACTACTCGCCCCCGGAAAATCTACAATCACTAATCTGCCAGCGATCGCAGATGTTGATTACATGGCTGAGTTACTCACTCGATTAGGTTGCAAAGTTGAGGTAGATAACCATCGCCATGAGGTCAGTATTGATGTACCAGAAAAATTGGGTCATCGAGCTGATTATGATTTAGTAAGAAAGATGCGAGCATCAATTAATGTTTTGGGTCCATTAATTGCTAGAGAGTTAATTGCTGAAGTGGCACTACCTGGTGGCGACGCAATTGGATCGCGTGGACTTGATTATCATATTAATGGCCTAACAGATATGGGCGCAGATATTAACTCTGAACATGGATTTGTTATTGCAAAAGCTCCAAATGGATTGAAGGGTGCAAATATAACTTTAGAGTTTCCAAGTGTTGGCGCTACTGAAAATATTATGACTGCCGCCACATTGGCTCGCGGAACAACCACTATTGAAAACGCTGCTCGTGAACCAGATGTAGTAGATCTGGGTGAATTTTTAATCTCTATGGGCGCAAAAATTTCCGGGCTTGGAACTCATACTATTAAAATTGTAGGTGTTAAAGAATTAAACCCAGCTACCCATGCAACTTTGGCAGATCGCATCGTCTCAGGGACCTGGGCATTTGCAGCTGCAATGACTCAAGGTGATATCACGATTGAAAACGGCCGCCCAGACCACCTGGAAATGCCATTAGATAAATTAGTTGAAGCTGGCGCAGTAATTACTACCACTAAAAATGGGTTTAGAGTAAAAATGGATAAGCGACCGATAGCAGTTGATGTAGCAACACTTCCCTATCCTGGATTTCCGACAGATCTTCAGCCAATGGTTATCACTTTAAATGCAATTGCTGATGGCACATCGTTAGTCACTGAAAATGTCTTCGAAGGTAGATTTATGTTTGTAAATGAACTACTTAGACTGGGAGCTAAGATCCAAGTTGATGGCCATCACGCAGCAATAACTGGAATTGATCAATTATCTGCAGCCCCCGTTGCTGCCACTGACATCAGAGCAGGTGCTGGCCTAGTGTTGGCTGCCCTTGTGAGTGATGGGGTGACTATTATTGAGGATGCATTCCATATTGATCGAGGATATCCAGATTTCCCAGCACAACTACAATCGTTAGGTGCAGATGTCAGCAGAGTTTAATTTCCCAGACCGCAACTTAGCACTTGAATTAGTACGAGTTACTGAAACTGCAGCGGTCGCTGCCTCTGCTTGGGTTGGACGAGGCGATAAAGATGCAGCTGATGGTGCAGCAGTTGCGGCAATGCGTAAAATGATTAATACCGTTGATATGAACGGTGTGATTGTTATTGGTGAGGGTGAAAAAGATAACGCACCCATGTTGCATAATGGTGAAGAGGTCGGAAATGGTAGTGGACCAAATTGCGATGTTGCAGTTGATCCAATTGATGGCACAACATTAACTTCAAATGGCTTAAATGGCGCAGTTAGCGTAATCGCACTGGCTCCCCGCGGCACTATGTTTGATCCCAAGGGTGCTTTTTATATGAACAAAATTGTTACTGGGGCCGAAGCAGCAGCTGTTATTGATATTACTGCTCCAGCAGGTGAAAATGTCCGAAAGGTTGCAAAAGCAAAGGGAGTTGATGTAAGTGACATAACAGTCATAGTCTTGGATAGACCAAGACATGCTGATCTCTTGCAGGAGTTACGTAAAGCAGGGGCACGTATTAGATTAATTAGAGATGGCGATGTGGCAGCTGCAATAGAAACCACCCGAATCGGTACTGGAATTGATATTTTGATGGGTATTGGTGGCACACCTGAAGGAGTAGTAACCGCTGCTGCAATGCGCGCACTGGGCGGAGTAATTCAAGGTCAATTAGCACCGCAAAGTGAGAGTGAAAAATCATCAGCAAAAGCTGCTGGTCATGATCTTTCTAAGATTTATACAACTAATGATTTAGTTGCCTCTGATGATGTTTTCTTTTCCGCCACTGGAATTACAGATGGTGAGTTACTCAGGGGGGTCAGACACACCGCATTTGGTGCGATTAGCCATTCATTGGTAGTAAGAGGTCGTTCTAAAACTGTAAGAATTATTGAGACTGAGCACCGCTAAAACTAATTTTTAACCGCTTCTGCTTCACCTAAGATTGAAACTCTATTTTTTGAAACAGAAATAAAACCGCCGTTTATTACAAAGTCATTTACCGAACCATCAGCTGCTTTGATTGAAACCGTGCCATCGGCAAGTACCCCAAGAAGTGGTGCGTGGTCTGAGAGAATTCCAAGATCTCCTCCAAGTGTGCGGGCTGAAACCATCGTTGCTTCACCGCTCCACACCCGCTTCTCTGGGGTAACTACCTCAACTTTTAACATGATTTAGGACTTAGCCAACTCTGCTGCCTTGCGTTCAACATCATCAAGACCTCCGCACATGAAAAATGCCTGCTCAGGTACATGGTCATACTTACCATCAGCGAGCGCTTCAAACGCTGCGATTGTTTCTGTCAGCGGCACAAAAGAACCATCGAGACCGGTGAAGACCTTTGCCACGAAAGTGTTTTGTGACAAGAATCGTTGAATACGACGAGCTCTTCCTACCAGGATGCGATCCTCTTCAGAAAGTTCATCAATACCTAAGATTGCAATGATGTCTTGCAAATCTTTGTAGCGTTGCAGAATTTGCTTAATTCGGTTTGCAACTCGGAAATGGTGCTCACCAATATAACGAGGATCCAAAATACGAGAGGTTGAATCAAGTGGATCTACCGCAGGATAAATACCAAGCTCAGAGATCGGACGAGACAACACTGTGGTTGCATCTAAGTGAGCAAAGGTTGTGTGTGGTGCTGGATCGGTGATGTCATCTGCTGGCACATAAATCGCCTGCATCGAGGTAATTGAGTGACCACGAGTAGAGGTAATTCGCTCCTGCAACTGACCCATCTCATCAGCAAGTGTTGGTTGGTAACCAACTGCTGATGGCATACGACCAAGAAGAGTTGATACCTCAGAACCTGCTTGAGTAAAGCGGAAAATATTGTCGATGAACAACAACACATCCTGCTTCTGCACATCACGGAAGTACTCAGCCATTGTTAAAGCAGATAGTGCAACCCGAAGACGGGTACCAGGTGGCTCATCCATTTGCCCAAAGACCAAGGCGGTTTTATTAATAACACCAGTTTCAGTCATTTCTAGGAATAAGTCATTACCCTCACGAGTACGCTCACCAACTCCTGCGAACACAGAAACACCACCAAAGTTTTCTGCTACGCGATAAATCATCTCTTGAATAAGCACAGTCTTACCAACACCAGCGCCACCAAATAATCCAATCTTTCCGCCCTTTACATAAGGAGTAAGTAGATCAATAACTTTAATTCCGGTTTCAAACATCTCAGTTTTTGATTCAAGTTGATCAAATGCTGGAGCGGTCCGGTGGATTGGCCAGCGCTCTTTAATATCTAATGAAGAGGTCGGCACATCTAAAGATTCACCCAAGGTATTAAATACATGTCCTTTTGTTACATCTCCAACTGGAACTGAGATCGCACTTCCAGTGTCGGTAACAGTTGCACCACGAACCATGCCGTCAGTTGGTTGCATAGAGATCGCACGGACTAAGTTGTCGCCAATATGTTGGGCGACTTCGAGTGTTAACTTCTTACTCTCACCCCCCAAGGTGACATCAATATTTAGTGCGTTAAATATGGCCGGCATTGCATCGGCGGGAAATTCAATATCCACTACCGGTCCAATTACTCGGGCAACTCTTCCGGTTGCTGTTTTAACTGACATTATTCGCTCCCTGCGCTAGCTGAGGCGAGCGCATCTGCGCCGCCGACGATTTCACTGATCTCTTGGGTAATTTCGGCCTGACGAGCCGCATTTGCAAGTCGAGTTAACGACTTTATTAATTCATCAGCATTATCAGTTGCTGATTTCATAGCACGACGCCTAGCTGCATGCTCACTAGCTGCAGATTGAAGCATCGCGTTAAATACTCGAGCCTGAATATAGCGAGGCAGTAATGCATTGAGCACCTCACCAGCATTAGGTTCGAATTCATACATCGGCAAAATTACTGCCGGCCCCGTTGATTCAACCACCTCAAGTGGCAGCATTCGCTTAGCATCTGGGGTTTGGGTAATCATTGATTTAAACTCAGTATAAATAATATGTAATTCATCAACGCCATTTGCATCAGTTTGTGCATCTGCAATAAATGCACTGATTAACGCATCTGATACCTCTTTGGCTTTGGCATATGTTGGGTTATCGGAGAATCCACTCCAAGAAGCAGTAATCTTTCGATTTCTAAACTTATAGAAGTTAATTCCTTTTCGTCCTACCAAATATGGATTTACCTCTAGGCCTCTAGATTGCAAGAGCGCGATCAATTGATCACCCTCTTTAATTGCAGCATTTGAGTAGGCACCTGCCATACCTCGATCTGCAGTAATTATCAGCACTGCAGCACGTTTGGGATTTGCTGAAGCAGTTGTTAACGGATGGTTGGTACTTGATAAGGATGCAACAGCTGAGACAGCCCGAGTTAACTCGTTGGCATAAGGAGATGAAGCGGCAACTTTTTGTTGCGCCTTCACAATGCGAGAAGCAGAGATTAACTCCATCGCCTTGGTGATCTTCTTAGTCGCCTTTACCGACCGCATACGGCGGCGATAAATACGAAGTTGGGCACCCATTTTTCTTAGCTCTCTTTTCTTATCGCTTTATCGCTGGAACTTGGCGGGTAATTTGCTCATTATCTTCACCAGTTAATGCATCAGCTTTTTTCTCATTTACAGCTGGTGCAACCGATGATTTAAATTGAGTCTTAAATACCGTAATCGCCTCTTCCAATGATTTAACAGTGTCATCTGTTAACTCACGGGTGGTTGAGATTACTTCAAAGATTGCCTTGCGCTCTCTGGCAATAAAATCTAAGAACTCAGCTTCAAAACGACGAATATCAACAACTGGAACTGAATCTAACTTTCCAGTGGTTCCAGCCCAGATAGATGCGACTTGGCGTTCTACTGAAAATGGTGAGTACTGACCCTGCTTTAATAGTTCAACCATTCGCGCACCGCGCTCAAGCTGTGCTTTCGAGGCAGCATCTAGATCTGAACCAAAAGCTGCGAAAGCTTCAAGCTCTCGGTACTGAGCAAGATCAAGCCGAAGTCGTCCGGCAATCTTTTTAATCGCCTTTGTTTGCGCAGATCCACCAACGCGAGATACTGAAATACCAACGTTAATTGCTGGACGAACACCTGCGTTAAACAAATCAGTCTCTAAGAAACACTGACCATCAGTAATAGAGATAACGTTGGTTGGAATAAACGCCGAAACGTCATTTCCTTTAGTTTCAATGATTGGCAAGCCGGTCATAGAACCGCCACCTAATTCATCAGATAGCTTTGCGCATCGCTCCAGCAGACGAGAGTGTAAATAGAAAACATCTCCTGGATATGCCTCACGACCTGGTGGGCGCCTTAGCAGTAGCGATACTGAACGATAAGCCTCTGCTTGTTTTGAAAGATCATCAAAAATAATTAATACATGTTGTCCTTTATACATCCAGTGCTGACCAATTGATGAACCAGTGTAAGGAGCAAGGTATTTAAATCCTGCTGGATCAGAGGCTGGTGCTGCCACAATTGTTGTGTAAGCCATGGCACCTGCTGCTTCAAGTGAGCCTTTAACAGAGGCGATTGTTGAACCCTTTTGTCCAATCGCAACATAAATACATTTAACCTGCTTCTTTGGATCCCCACTCTTCCAGTTCTCTAATTGGTTAATAATTGTGTCAACTGCAATAGCAGTTTTACCAGTCTGACGGTCACCAATAATTAATTGGCGCTGACCACGGCCGATCGCAGTCATCGCGTCAATTGCTTTAATACCAGTTTGCATTGGCTCTTTAACCGGTTGTCTTTGCACCACAGATGGTGCTTGAATTTCAAGGGCGCGAGTGGTTTCAGCTTTTATTTCACCCTTACCATCAATTGGTCTGCCTAATGCATCAACAACTCGACCTAAGAAGCCATCACCAACTGGGACAGAGAGAATTTCCCCAGTTCGTCGAACTGGTGTTCCCTCTTCAATGCCGGTGAACTCACCCAAGATAACAACACCGATTTCGCGAACATCTAAGTTCAACGCTAGTCCCAATGTGCCATTTTCAAACTTTAATAATTCATTTGTCATGGTAGATGGCAAACCTTCAACTCGAGCGATGCCATCACCTGCTTCAGTTACGGCGCCAATTTCATCTTTTACTGCGGCACCTGGTTTGTATGCAGCGACATGTTTTGCCAGTGCATCCCGAATCTCTTCGGGGCGGATAGTAACTTCGGCCATCTTGATCTTCCTTCTCTCTTCAAATAACAGATGCTTAACGCATCTGTTAAACCTAACTTACGAGCGCTCTGCCCGCTTCTGCTAAACGATTAACTATGGTGCCATCTATTACATCATCGGCATATCTAATTGACATACCGCCTAAAACCTTTGGGTCAATCTCTACATTAATATGCACATCTCTGCCCATTTGCTTGGACAGTGCAGAAAGTAATTTATTTAACTGCGCATCGCTTAATTCAACCGCACTTTTTACATGCGCAACTAATCGATCCTTACGGGCTGCCACATAATGTGAGTAAGCGGTGAGAGTGGCATCAATACTTCTTCCTCGACGTAATGTGATGACCTTACGCAATAATTCAACAGTTGAGTTAGCGTACTTACCTTTAACCAATGAATCTAACAACGAGAGCTTGTTGGCATCGGTATCTGCCGAGGTATTAAGCACCTGGCGCAACTCTGGATTAGATTTTAATACTCGCGCAAAATCAAATAACTGATTTTCAAGTTTTTCTAGCTCGCTGTTTTTTTCAGCTGCTGCGGTTGCTGCCTCTACCGCTAAGTTTTCAACTGCATCTGCAATCTCACCTGGGTTAGACCAGCGCAATGATGAAGCTTGGGCAAGCAAAGTTTGAGCGGATGCAGAAAGATTTTTACCATAAAGATTTGAAATCAACTCTGATTTAGCGCTTGAATCTCGTGCGCTATCAGTCAATGCTCTGCGAAGTCCGATTGATGATGTTAGGGATGAAAGAATAGTAAAAAGATCATTGGCCAAGGTGGCAGCAGCTGCTGCTGATTGGGTATTCACCAAATCAGTCAACGCTTTGCGCAGAGTTAATACCGATGCTCTGCTTGAACCACCTAATACCTTCATGATTACTTACTCTTCTCCAAATCTGCAATAAAGCGATCAACAATTCGAGATTGACGGACCTGGTCATCTAGCGCTTCTCCGACAATCTTTCCGGCCAACTCAGTTGCAAGTGCACCAACCTCATTACGAAGTGAGGTGACTGCTTGCTGACGCTCAGCTTCGATCGCAGCGGTAGCAGCTGCAGTAATTCTTGCCGCCTCCTCTGCTGCCTTACTTCGCAAATCTTCAATGATGGCAGCACCTTGCACTCTGGCATCTTCACGGATCTTTTGTGCTTCACCACGAGCTTCATTTAATTGGTTTGTGTACTGCGCAAGTGCGCGCTCTGCTTCTATTTGGGCACGCTCTGCTTTTTCCATACCACCTTGAATTGCTTCAGTGCGGGCGGTGAATGCTTTTTCAAACATCGGAACCACTTTGGAACGTAGAACTAAGAACAATAAGGAGAATGCAATAAAACCAACGATTAATTCTGCGGTGTGCGGAATTAATGGGTTAGCACCCTCGGCTGCTGCCCAGTTACTAAAACTCTTTGAAGACATTACTTACCTATCCTTAGTTTTATTAGAGAACGAAAGCTAGTACTAGACCAAAAAGCGCTAGCGCTTCTGCTAGTGCAAAGCCTAGAAATGCGATCGGCTGCAGTACTGAACGTGCTTCCGGTTGGCGTGCTACACCGCTGATGTAAGCAGCGAAGATCATGCCAGTTGCGATTGCAGGTCCGATTGCAGATAGGCCATAACCGACCAGGTTGAGTGTGCCTGTCATTTTCTTTTCCTTCTTTCTTAGTTGGTGGTTTTTATTTTTTCCGTTTAGTGCTCATCTGCTAACGCACCCGCAATATAGAGGGCGGTCAACAGGGTAAAGATATATGCCTGCAGGCACTGAACCATAAATTCGAAAAAGGTCAGCGCAATTCCAAAGGCAAAAGCGAATGGTGATACTAACTTCAGACCAATTACCCCCTGCAATAGGTGCTCGCCGCCTAGGATGAAAACTAGGAGCAAAAGGTGACCGGCAAACATATTTGCGAATAACCGCAGTGAAAGAGTTAGTGGCCGGACTAGGAAATAGGTGGCCACCTCAATTGGGGTGAGCAGAATATAAACCGGTTTTGGAACTCCCGGCATAAACATAATTTCTTTCAGATAAGCGATTAATCCTTTATGTTTAATAGCTACATAATGGAATATTACAAATGTAAACATCGCTAATACATAAGGAAAGCTCACTCTAGACATTGTTGGAAACTGCAGAAATGGAATAATTCCAAATAAATTGTTGGTCAAGATAAATGTGAAAAGTGTAAAAAGGTAAGGGACAAATCGCATAAATTCATGACCGATTACATCTCGAGCTAGATCATTTCTAACAAAACCATAAACTGATTCACCAGCAAATTGCAGTTTTGATGGAACTATTGCGGCTTTTCTTGAAGCAAGAATGAAAAATACTGAGATTAAAATTACTGAGAAAAAAACTAGAAAGACTGGTTTAGTAGTAAACGGGTTATCGCCAAAAACTGGCGGCAATTCAAAGTCGGCGGTACTAGGTGGCTTGAAGCCATCCTCACTTGCTAACCGAACGCCCACGTAAATCTCCAAAACGTTAATCACTTAATCTGCTGGGATACTTCAAGTTACTCAGAATCTGCTATAGCCAACTGGGGATTGCGGCTACGGGCGAAACCCTATTAGGAAAGTTAGATTAATGTGAAATTTATCAAGGTGAACATCTCAAACCTTGGGGTTTTAGTGATCTTAATCCCGCCCGAAGCGCAGCCAGACTAAATATATGGATGCCCCAGCACCTAGCAACATCCCGACCAACACCAAATAGGTTGTTCCGAGCCATCTATCCAAGCCCCAACCAATCCCACCCCAAATCAATAATCCAGATAGTAAGTAACCCACAATTGACCACAACGCATTTTCCTCATTTTGGGAATTGTTTAAGTCATCGTTGTTAGATTTAGATCTACTCATTACTTTTCTCCTTTCCACTTGGTAGCGGCAGTTGAGATCTCAACTTCATGAAACTAGATATCTCACCAAATAACCACGCCATGGTAATCAAAATTGCGCAAATGGCAAAACTGCCCCGATCAACAGTACTTCGATCGGTGTATTTAGTAACTAAAAGCAAAAAAGCTCCCATCAAAATTACTTTGGCAAAGTAGGAGAACATGGCAAGTGCCATAGTAATCATAGGATCTAAATCACGAGAGATCCGCGCAACTAAAAGATGTATACTAAAAAATATTATTACAGTAAAGGATGCAAGTGCTGCTCCTACTAAACCAGATTCTCCACGAGCTAAGGCCATGACAACTATTAAAATTACTGCAGTAATAGATGCTGGGACGATTGCTCCTTTCCAAAGTTTGGTATCGCTCATATTAAATTTTTTCACTAACTCTAGACTTGCTAATTACTAAAGCTGATAATAGAAATATTCCTACGCCTGAAAAAACCGAAATCCAAAGTGGAATAAATGCTGCTAAAACTGTCGGAAGCGCAAACATGCCTGTCCAAAGATACAAAACAATTGTGGCTCGTTGTTGAGTTAATCCAAAGCGCATGATCCGGTGATGTAAGTGTTCTCGATCAGCTGTGAAGGGTGAACGCCCAGCTTTTATTCTTCGAATTATTGCCATTGCAAAATCCAACAAAGGGATCGCAAGTATTGTAAAAGGTAACATCAACGGCAGTAACGCAGTTCCGCTGTTACCTTCAGTAATGGCCGAGGCATCAACTTGGCCAGTTAAAGTTATTGCAGATGCACTTACTAGCAAACCTAAAAACATCGCACCGGAATCTCCCATAAATATTTGGGCAGGGTGGAAATTATGCGGCAAAAAGCCAAGACATAATCCAATAACTACCGCAGTAATAAGTGATGGCGCACCAGCACGATTTAATCCGTTAATAACTGCAAGGAGGTAGGAAAAGGCAAAGAAAGAGGCTGCACAAATCATCACAATTCCAGTTGCTAATCCATCAAGTCCGTCGACGAAGTTAATCGCATTGATTACTACCATCACAAATATGACTGTTAGCACTTGACCAATATTTGTTGGCAAAGTGGTTATTCCATTTATTGGCAACCACAGTATTTGTACTCCGTATATCAACAAAATTCCAGCAGCTAGCCCTTGACCGGCAAATTTAGTTATTGGATCTAGGTCAAATCGATCATCAATCATGCCAAGAAATAAAATAAAAGTGCCACTTAAAAAAATACCTGTTGCATCGCTGCCAAAAGACTTATGAATTAATGGTAGGTAATTAACGATTACCAAAGTGAGCGCCATTGATAGCCACATTGCCAATCCGCCCCACCGCGGAGTTGGTTGAAGGTGTATATCTCGAGCACGTATGGCAGTTACTGCACCGGCCTTAACCGCAAGATCTCTTACAATCGGAGTAATTAAATAAGTGATTAGTGCTGCAAGTAATATGGTTACTAAATACTCACGCATTGCTTTGGGTGATTAATTCTTTGGTTCCGGATAGACCGGGAATTGATTAGTTAATTGATGAACCTCAGATCTAATTGCCTTAGCCTTACCCGCATCTTCACCATCTTTTATCGCCCGCGCAATAAATGATGCAATCTGTTTCATCTCATTTTTACCCATACCCTGAGTTGTTGTTGCCGCAGTTCCAACCCTTATGCCGCTGGTAACTGCTGGGGTTTGTGGATCATATGGAATGGCATTTTTATTGAGAGTAATACCAGAAAGCCCACATCTTTCATCAGCAACCTTGCCTGTTACACCGGTCGAGCGAATATCAATTAAGGCAAGGTGAGTTTGAGTGCCACCAGATACTGCACGCATTCCTTCGTTCTCTAAACTCTTAGCCAGCTCTTGGCAATTCTCAATAACTTTTTTAGCATAACTTTGATACTCAGCAGTTGCACACTCTTTTAAAACGATTGCCTTGCCAGCAACCGCACTCATAATGGGCCCACCTTGCATGCCTGGAAATATTGCTTTATCAATAGCAGCTGCATGCTTTTCTTTCGACAAAATCATGCCACCCCTTGGACCGCGCAGCACTTTGTGAGTTGTAAACGAAACTACATCCGCATACGGCACAGGAGATGGAATCGCCTTGCCAGCAACTAAGCCAATAAAGTGAGCTGCATCCACCCACATAATTGCGCCAACCTCATCACATATTTGACGAACTTTTTGGAAGTCAATCAAACTTGGATATGCAGTAGCACCTGAGCAAATCATCTTAGGTTTGTGCTCAATCGCAAGATCTCGCAATTGATCATAATCAATTAATTCATTATCTTGACGAACGCCGTAGGAAACAACATTGAACCACTTACCTGAAAAATTCACTTTAGAACCATGAGTTAAATGTCCGCCATGTGGCAGCGACATTGCCAGAACTGTGTCACCTGGCTTAGTAAATGCCTGATAAACAGCAACGTTTGCACTTGCCCCAGAATGTGGTTGAAGATTTGCGTGCTCTGCGCCAAATAGTTTTTTAGCACGATCAATACCAATTATTTCAACCTTATCCACCTCTTCGCAGCCGCCGTAGTATCGCTTGCCTGGATAACCTTCAGCATATTTATTTGAAAGTGTTGAGCCCATTGCAGCTAGGACAGCTGATGAGGTGAAATTTTCACTTGCGATTAATTGCACATCTTGGCGTTGGCGCACAAGCTCTGAAATTACAACAGCGGCTATCTCTGGATCTTGTTTTTCTAGTGAATTAAAATCTGGGCCGTAGTATTTTTCAAAGCGGGACATACGCTAAGCCTAAAGGTTTGGGGTAGAAATTGTTGGAATCAGTGGTAGTAATTGCTCAATGCTGATTGCACCTATTCGCTGGAGTGTGATCTCTTTCTCAGAAAACTCTAGCCAGGTGGATAGTGCGCCTTTGCTTAATACTCCCTCATTAAATACCGCACCAATATCACTTTCATAAACTGGCAGATTAACTAAATCTAGAATTGTTTCAGAGCCAATTAGTGCTGCCGAAGAGGTGGCAAGTGGTCCAGATTGCTGCAAAATGGCACTTATGAATTTTCTATTAGGCACACGGATATTTACTTTTCCTAAGCGCCTTTCATCTCCTAGATTCCAGGTTAGACCCGGTTGTGCTTTAACTGTGACTGAAAGCAAACCTGGCCAAAATTTATCTAGCACCGCCTGTTGTTGAATAGTGATCGTTGGGGTGATTCCTAATGCAACATTTCTATCTGCTATAAAAACCTGCAGCGCCACACCACTGGGATTACCTCTCAAAATCTGAATTGCGTTAACTGCCTCTTTATCAAAAGCATTGGCAAGATAAACATAACCATGTTCAGCCGCTACAACTATTACCTCACCCGCTCTTATATACCTAAGTGCAGACTCGACAGCATTATTAAATTCCACGCCACTTTGATTGGTTAAATCAAATCGCTCAGCCATACACTTCCTATCGTCTGATTGCGCTGGTGAATCTATCGCGACCGGTAAGGTCAGCGTGAGTTTGAGCAGGTAAGAAATCTTTGGCTAACATTTTTCTAATTTGCTCACCCTGCTTTTCATGATGCTCGGTAATGAAAAAGCCACCAGGCTTTAACAATCGCTCTGCAGCTTGGATAAATTGCTGTGGAATCTGCATTCCATCAGCTGGGCCACCTCGCAAAGCAATCTCTGGTTCATATTTCTCTACCTCCAGCGGCAACTTTTCTTCATTAGGTATGTAAGGTGGATTGGCAACAACTAAATCTGCTTTTACCTCAGGTAATGCAGTAGCAACATCGTCAATTACTACCCTGATAGGTAAATCGTATTTTGCAATATTTTTGTTTAACCAAATTGCAGCAGCTGCTGATTTTTCTACCGCCACTACGGTAACTTTTAATCCTTTTAACAAGGCTTCAGAGGCAATAGCAATACTTATCGCACCACTGCCAGCACCTAAATCAATTACACTCTTGGGTAAATCTCTATCCGCAGATGAGTTTAGAAAACCAATCACCCGATCAACTATCAGCTCGGTTTCGGGTCTGGGGATTAACACCCCTTCACCAACAGCTAAATCTAAGTATCTGAATGGGGCGCTTGATGTTATGTACTGAACAGGCCTGCCTAACAGGCGCTGCTGGATTAAATCATTGTATTCGGCAGATATTTTTTCTCGTTCATTATCCGGAAGTTCTATTAATTGACTATGAATTTGTTTTCTAGAAACTCCTAATAAGTGAGCTAGCAGTAACTCAGCATCAACTAGGGCAATTTGATTCTTTTCAAATTGCGAGAATGCTGCTCTGAGCAGCTCTTTCAAGAGTTACCTGCCGATAATTTTGCAGTCCGATCGGCGTCAATCAATGATTGAATTACTGCCTCTAAATCCCCGTCCATAACTGAGTTTAGATTATTTGCTTTGTAATTGACTCTGTGATCACTCAAACGGTTTTCGGGGAAATTATAAGTTCTTATTCTTTCGCTTCGGTCAACGGTTCTAACCTGATTTTTACGTTCTGCCGATGCGATTCGATCTGCCTCTTCCTGCGCCGCAGCCAACATACGCGCTCTTAATATCCGAAGGGCTGACTCTTTATTTTGTAATTGGCTTTTTTCATTTTGGCAGGAAACCACTATTCCAGTGGGAATGTGGGTAATTCTGACCGCAGAGTCGGTGGTGTTAACGCTTTGTCCTCCAGGACCAGATGATCGATAAACATCAATTCGCAAATCATTCATATTAATATCAACATCAATCTCTTCAGCCTCTGGAAGTATTAAAACTCCTGCAGCTGAAGTGTGGATTCTCCCCTGTGATTCTGTCTCTGGCACTCGTTGTACTCGATGTACGCCACCTTCAAACTTGAGTTTTGCATATGGTGTCTGTCCAGGTTTAGCAACTCCTTTAGATTTAATCGCAATAGACATATCTTTATAGCCACCCATATCACTGGATGTAGCGTCGATAACCTCTACCTTCCAGCCCTGCTTTTCAGCAAACCGTGAGTACATTCGAAATAGATCACCAGCAAATATCGCAGACTCATCCCCACCAGCACCAGCCTTAATCTCCATAATCACATCGCGATCATCATTGGCATCTCGCGGAAGTAGCAACTCCTCTAATGTTGCAGCGGCAGCATCTTTAGTACTTTCTAATCCAGTGAGTTCAGATGCAAAGGCAGGGTCTACCTCTGCTAGCTCTTTGCCAGCATTGAAATCATCTTCAGCTAATTTGTATGCCCGATAACCTGCAATTACTGGACCAAGTTGGGCGTAGCGTTTACCCAAAGATCTAGCTTTATTTTGGTCAGCATGAATAGCAGGGTCTGCCATTTGCGCCTCTAAAGATTCATACTCAGCCAATAATTCATTAACTTTTGCAAACCGTTCCATCACATCCTCCTTTCATTAATAATTTCTCAGCTCTAATTAAAAAAGAGAGCACATCACACCTTTCGATGTGGATGTACTCTCGATAGTAAAACTACTTAGGGTTGCGCTTTGTAGCCTTTGCTGCTCGCTCTTGGAACTTAGCCACTCGGCCACCAGTATCAAGAATTCTCTGCGTGCCGGTATAGAAAGGATGGCTGTAGCTACTTACTTCAACCTCAATGACTGGCACGGTCTGTCCTTCAATTTCAACAGTTTTTAAACCTGGCTTACTAACTAAAGTCGATTTTGTTAAAAATATATCGCCGGTACTGAAATCTCTAAAAGCAACCGGACCATACTCTGGATGAATTTCTTTCTTCATGTTTCTCCTTGATTTTTACTGGATCAGATTCTCTCTATTGAGTGAATCTGTGAACCAGTAGGACTAGTGAAGTACTAGAGGGGATAAGAATAACCGCTGATATGACTGGGTCAAAATTTAAGCGCTAATTAAGCCTCAGCACTCTCGCGAGCGGCTGAGCCATTACCAGTTGGCATATCTCCACCAGTAGTTGTCTTTTGAATCTGTAGTAGGAACTCAACGTTGGATTTAGTTCCCTTCATCTTCTCCAACAACAATTCAAGTGCTTGCTGTGGCTCAAGTGCGTGCAGCACTCTGCGCAGTCGCCAAACAATACTTAACTCCTCAGTTCCCATCAGAATCTCTTCTTTACGGGTTCCAGATGCAACCACATCAACCGCTGGGAAAATGCGCTTGTCTGCAAACTTACGGTTAAGGATGAGCTCCATATTTCCAGTGCCTTTAAACTCTTCGAAAATAACCTCATCCATTTTTGATCCAGTATCAATCAATGCGGTGGCTAAAATAGTTAGTGAGCCACCATTTTCGATATTTCGAGCAGCACCAAAGAATTTCTTTGGTGGATAAAGCGCTGCAGAATCAACACCACCGGAGAGAATTCGACCAGAGGCTGGGGCAGCAATGTTATAAGCGCGACCAAGACGAGTGATTGAATCAAGCAAGACCACTACATCATGACCTAACTCAACTAATCTTTTTGCGCGTTCAATTGCAAGCTCTGCAACTGTGGTGTGATCATCAGCTGGTCGATCAAAGGTAGAGGCAATTACCTCACCCTTTACGGATCGTTGCATATCGGTAACCTCTTCAGGGCGCTCATCAACTAAGACCACCATTAAGTGACACTCTGGATTATTGGTAGTGATTGCATTTGCAATTGCTTGTAGCACCATAGTTTTACCAGCTTTTGGTGGTGAAACGATTAAACCACGTTGTCCTTTACCAATTGGTGAAATTAAATCAATAATTCTAGTAGTCAAAACATTTGGCTCTGTTTCAAGGCGCAAGCGTTCTTGTGGGTAAAGTGGTACTAATTTTGAAAACTCAACTCGCTCTTTGGTATTTTCTGGTTCGTTGCCATTTATTGTTTCAACTCGAACGAGAGCATTAAATTTTGCACGCTGTTCACCCTCACGAGGTTCACGAACGGAACCAGTGATTACATCACCTTTGCGCAGGCCATACTTTCTCACCTGTTGCAATGAAACGTAGACATCATTTGGGGTTGGCAGATACCCGCCAGTTCTAATAAATGCAAAGCTATCTAAAATATCTAGTAAACCTCCTACTGGAAGCAATACATCATCTGGGCCGATAACAATCTCACGCTCTTCACGCTGACCACGGTCACGATTACGATCTCGGTTTCTATCCCGCCCACGATCTCTTCGGTTATTGTCGCGGTTTCCAAAACGACGATTGTTATCACCGCGATCTGAGTTGTTATATCCACTTGATTGGTTATCACTTGAATTATTTGGTGTGTTATCAGCGCCAGAATTACTCTCTGCGCTGTCATTATTATTATTGCGATTATTTCGATTGTTCTGTCGTTCCATACGACGAGCCTCTCGTTCATTTTTAGCGGCTTCGCGATTCGCGGCCTGCAGGTCGCCAATAGATTGGACTAACTCTGCTTTTTTAAGCGTGGTGGCATTTTCAATACCTAATGCGGCGGCGGTTTTTTTAAGATCCGCTACTGCCATATCCACTAACTCAACCGCGTCTGTGCGATTGGTTGATTTTTTTTCTACCATCTATTTATTGCCATTCTTTCTTTTATTTTTATTACCCGTATAAGGGTGATCCCACAAAAAATACTTTTATTTTTAGGGATTTTTGGTCACTTTATCTGCCGCACTTTCCGACAGGGATAAAGATAGCACACTAGCGGGCAATGTGAAAAACCAGCTACTGCGCTCCAGTTTTTGCAATCGCCAACTTCATTGCGGTGAATCCTGGGGCGACTGATTCCAATTGATCAATCTCATCCTCGCCCCCTGAATAAAGCACCATAACGGCGGGACCAGCACCTGAGACAACTGCAGCCAAACCAGCTCCCCTTAACTTTTCTACCAATGCAATCGTCTTGGGCATCGCTTGTGCACGATACTTTTGATGCAATAAATCTTCAGTAGCAATAAATAATAAATCAGGCCGCTCAGCGAGTGCGTGAACCAGTAATGCAGTGCGGGATGAATTTAAGACAGCATCTTGGTGTGGAATGGTTTCTGGTAACAACTTTCGAGCCTTGGCCGTTGCTAATTGATTACTCGGGACCAAGAGCAGAGCTTTGATTCGATCATCCACTCTTAAACTGACTGCCCTACCAATACTTTTTATTTCTCCAGTTGATGAAGTTTTCGCCTCCGACCATGCAAGAGTGGCACCGCCATAAAATGCTGCGGCCACATTATCTGGATGTCCTTCTAGTTCAGTAGCCAAAGTAATTAAATCCTCATCACTCATATATTGCTCACCTGTTAAAACTAAGGATCGGGCGAGAGTGAGCCCACCTACTATGGCACTGGCGGAGGAACCAAGCCCTCTGCCATGTGGAATTACATTTAAGGCTCTTAAGGCGATACCTCTTGGTTTACCGCCCATATGTTCAAAGCCTCGCAGCATTGATTTAATTACTAAATTTTTTGCATCTTTTTTAACTTCATCTGCACCTTCACCAGTTACATCAACATCAATGGTTTCATCATCTAGTACTTGGGCTGCGTAGCGATCGCGAAGCTCTAATGCAATTCCAAAACAATCAAATCCGGGACCAATATTGGCGCTACTTGCCGGCACACTTATTTGCGCCAAGGTGGCTTTAAAAGTTAAGCCTGAATTACTTCGCTTTGATGCCATTACTTAAGACCTATTGCCTTTGCTGCTCGCTTTAAATCTGCTGGAATAATGATTGGTTTACTTGATGAATTTAACACCCATTGCACATCCTTTAAACCATTTCCAGTCACAGTGACCACAATGGTTTTACCTTTAGGAAGCTTTTTCGCAGCTTTCATCTTAATTAAGCCAGCAATACCAGCTGCGCTAGATGGCTCAACAAACACCCCTTCTTTTGCGGAAAGTAAGCGATAAGCACTCAAAATTTCTTTATCAGTGACTGAGTCAATCAATCCTTTAGATCCAACCTTGGCGGCAACTGCTTGGTCCCAGGAGGCTGGATTTCCAATTCGAATAGCAGTTGCAATGGTTTCAGGATTTTTTATGATTTTATTCTTCACTATTGGCGCAGCACCTGCTGCTTGAAATCCCCACATCATCGGCAAACCTCTGGAAGCTCCCATACTTTTATACTCTTGATATCCCTGCCAGTAAGCAGTGATATTTCCAGCATTTCCTACTGGTAAACAGTGAATATCTGGTGGTGATCCCAACATATCTACAACTTCAAATGCTGCTGTCTTTTGTCCCTCAATTCGATAGGGGTTTACTGAATTTACTAATGCAACTGGATAATTTTCAGACAATTGCCTTGCCAAGGTTAAGCAACTATCAAAATTACCTTTTACCTGCACCAACACTGCGCCATGGGCGATTGCCTGTGCTAATTTACCCATCGCAATTTTTCCTGCTGGTACAAGAACTACTGGTTTCATTCCGGCCTTACTCGCATAAGCCGCAGCACTAGCACTGGTATTACCAGTTGATGCGCAGATAACTGCTTTAGCACCCGCTTCAGCTGCCTTTGAAATTGCCATAGTCATACCACGATCCTTAAAGGATCCAGTTGGATTATTTCCTTCGACCTTCAACCAAATTTCATTTCCTAACATTTCAGATAAGACACACGCGTAAACCAGTGGTGTGCCCCCCTCCCGTAAAGTAATTACTGGAGTTTGATCTGTTACCGGTAGCCATTTTCGGTACTCATCAATTACTCCACGCCATTGATGTGCACCTTTCTTCCCAAACAATGCCATTAAATCGCACCTTCTACTCGTAACACACTTGCTACATCACTTACCGCTGAAAGCTTTGATAAATCTTTGACTGTGGCAGATAACGCAGATTCAGAGGAGTGATGGGTCATAACAATTAACTCTGCCTTATCTCCTGCTCCGCTTTGTCTCACAGTTTGAATCGAAACACTGTGGGCGGCAAAGACATGTGCTACAGACTCTAAGACTCCAGGTTTATCTGCCACATTGAGTCTGATCAAATACCTAGTTTTTGTCGCTCCAATTGCGGCAATACTAAGTGAAGCGTAATCACTCTCTTTTGGCCCAACACCACCAGAAACTCTATGACGAGCAACTGCAACTAAATCTCCTAAAACCGCACTAGCAGTCGGCTCACCACCGGCGCCTCTGCCATAAAACATCATTTGCCCAGCAGATTTTGCCTCCACAAACACCGCATTAAAGGATTCCCGAACTGCGGCGAGTGGATGATTTCGTGAGATCAAAGCAGGATGCACTCGTACTGAAATTTCACCCGCATCGGTTAATTCTGTAATCGCCAACAATTTAATTACCATCTCCATCGCTTTGGCAACTTTTACATCCGCTGCAGTAATTTTGCTTATACCTTCTCGATACACATCTTTATCTGTGACCCTAGAGTGAAATGCCAACCCAGCTAAAATTGCAGCCTTATCAGCTGCATCAATTCCTTCAACATCAGCAGTGGGATCTGCCTCTGCAAATCCGAGATCTTGTGCTTGTTTTAACGCATCCTTGAATGCAGTTCCCTCTTCATCCATTTTGGTTAAAATATAATTTGTAGTCCCGTTAACAATTCCCATAATTCGAATTACATGATCACCTACTAAAGATTCACGAAGTGGTCGCAAAATTGGAATCGCACCAGCTACTGCTGCTTCATAATACAAATCAACATTAGCTTTGGCTGCTGCCTCATACAAGGTTGCACCATCTTTAGCTAGTAGTGCTTTGTTTGCAGTTACAACAGATTTTCCGTTTTTTAATGCAGCAAGGATTAACTCTTTAGCAGGTGAGATTCCGCCCATAACTTCAATAATTAAATCAATATCAGGATCATTAACTACAGAGGTTGCATCATCAGTTAACAGTGTGCTTGCAATGCTGTTGCGCTTAGTTTTGATGTTTTTAACTGCCACCTTAACTAATTCCAACTCTGCACCAGCGCGTGATGCTAAATCTGCTTTGTTATCAAGTAATAGACGAGCGATTTGTGAGCCGACTGTGCCAGCACCGAGCATCCCTACTTTAAGAGTTTTCATTAGAGAAGTATCTCAAACTTACGACAGTTGCCGTGGCGCTTGAATTACATCAAGATTGAGTAGATCAGCCTGCGTTTCTCGGCGTAAAATCTCTCGAGCGCTGCCATTTAAAACGGCAATAACTGAAGGCCTTGGAATATGGTTGTAATTGCTAGCCATACTACGACCATACGCACCAGTGGCTGGGATCGCCAGTAAATCACCAATTTTAATATCACTTGGCAATTGGATATCTGATATCAGTATGTCTCCACTTTCACAATGCTTACCCACAACTCTGGTAGAAATACTTTTTGCAGTAGAGCTGCGATTTGCTAAAAATGCTGAGTAGGTGGCACCGTAAAGTGCAGGGCGAATATTCTCACTCATTCCACCATCAACTGATACATATCTACGAATTGAGCCATCCTCCAAGGTAACTGATTTTGTAGTTCCTACTAAGTAAATAGTGGTGGTGGTGGGACCAACAATCGCTCTTCCTGGCTCGATTGAGATCTTAGGGATAGATAGTTTAAGTTTGTCACAAGCACTTTTAATTACTTTAGCAATTGCCGGAATTACCTCATCTGGTGCGATGGCTCGCTCACCTTTTGTGTAAGCAATTCCATAGCCACCGCCAATATTCAACTCCGGCAGCTCCTTTGCATGCTGATCGCGAAATTTTGCTAGTACATCAATTAATCGCATTGCTGCTGCTTCAAAACCACTTACCTCAAATATTTGTGAACCAATATGGCAATGCACACCTGCTAAATTTAATGATGGATAAGACATGCATTTATCAAGTGCCTCACTCGCAGCCCCCGATGCAATTGAAAAACCAAATTTTACATCCTCATGAGCAGTTGAAATGAATTCATGTGTATGAGCATCAATGCCCGGAGTCAATCGCAAATAAACTTTCTGAATCTTGCCTAGACTTTTTGCGATCTCAGCCACTCGCTCTACTTCATCAAATGAATCAATCACAATAGTGCCTACCGCCGACTTAATTGCAGTACTTATCTCATCTACTGATTTATTATTACCATGAAATTCAATATCACTTGCAGGAAACTCTGCAGCCAGAGCAACTGCTAATTCACCGCCACTACAAACATCTAATCCAACTTTTAATTGCTTTAGCCACCTTGCTACCTCAACACAAATAAATGATTTTGCTGCGTAGTAAAGCTGGCCTGAGCCAAATGAAGTATTAAGCGCGGCGCGCCAAGCATTAGTTCGCATAAAAAAATCATCTTGGTCTAAGACAAATATTGGTGAACCAAACTCTTTCACAAGTTGAGCGGCTGAACAGCCAGCTATCGACAACTCTGCGCCATACTGATTTTCATCAGAAAACTTTAGATTTGTAGAGAATAATGAGGTTGAATAATTAGTATTTGCCATTACATCTTCTCCGGAGCGCTAACACCTAGTAAATCTAAACCATTATTGATTACCTGCGCAGTTGCCATGGCAAGGCTGGCGCGAGCAGAGTTTAAAGGCCCAGGTTTTTCATCACCTAGTGGCAGTACTCGACAATCATTATAAAAGCGATGAAACTGGCCAGCGACCTCTTCAATATATCTAGCGACTCTGTGAGGTTGGCGCATTTGCGCAGCAGCTGCAACAATTTTAGGGTACTGAGCGATTAAGCCAATTAATTCTCGCTCTCTTTCATGCACCAGCAACTCTGGTGAAAATGAGTTTAAACCAAATTTAATTTTAAACTCTTTGGCATTGCGAAGTACTGCGCAAATTCGAGCATGCGCATACTGCACGTAATAAACTGGATTTTCATTTGTATTTTTCTTCAGCAGATCGACATCCATAACCATTGGTGTATCAGTCGGATATCTTGTTAATGTGTATCGGGCTGCATCTTTTCCAACTTTTTCTACTAACTCTTCTAGGGTAATAATAGTTCCAGCTCGTTTCGAAAGTTTTAATTCTTGCCCGCCTTCAATAATTTTCACCATTTGCCCAATTAATATTTCAACATCATCCTCTGGATTATCGCCAGCGCAGGCTGCTATTGCTTTTATCCGGCCCACATATCCATGATGGTCTGCGCCAAGCATATAAATACATAGATTAAATCCGCGCTCTCGCTTGCTAATGTAATAAGCAGAGTCAGATGCAAAATAAGCAAAGGATCCGTCGGACTTAATCATTACTCGATCCTTATCATCGGCAAAATCAGTTGTGCGAAGCCAGGTAGCACCATCCGCTTCATATACATGGCCTAAAGATTTCAATTTATCTAAAATGTGAACGAAGAAGTTATTTTCGTAGAGTGTTCGTTCAGAGAACCAAGTATCAAAATGGGTGCCAAAATTCTCTAAAACTTTACGCTGCTGCGCTAACTGCAGCTGATACCCAGTATCTCTAAATGCTGCAATTGAATCTGATTCTGCCAATTTGGTAAAGTTAGGATTGGCTTGAGTAATCTCATTTGCTAAATCCACTATGTACTCACCGTGATATCCATTTTCAGGGATAGCAATTTTAAGCGCCGCAGCACGTAGTGATTGGCCAAACAAATCCATCTGATTGCCGCGATCATTAACATAAAACTCTCTTGATACCTCTGCCCCGGCAGCTGCTAATACTCGACCTAAGGAATCTCCCACCGCCGCCCACCTGGTGTGCCCTAAATGCAATGGTCCGGTGGGATTTGCGCTAACAAATTCAAGATTAATTCGCTTTCCATCAAGTGCGCTAGAAGTCCCATATTTCTTACCTAGGGTAAGAATTTCACTCACTACACCTGCTTGACTTGCACTTTCTAAAGTTATGTTTATAAATCCTGGGCCGGCAATCTCAATTTTACTAATTCCATTAGGGGTTAATAGATTGTTATCCGAAAGAGTTTTGACAATCACCTCAGCGATCACCCGTGGTTGGTTATTGGCAACCTTCGCCAGAGATAAGGCGACTGAAGTTGCATAATCACCATGCTCACGATTTTTTGGTCGATCGAGGATTAGCCGCTGGGGCAATTCACAATTTAACTCACCGCTACTTTTGGCCAGTGCCAGCGCTTTGAGGATTGCTTGCGCAACCTTATTTTGCACCGAATCTGCACTCATTTGAGCAAGGCTACCCGCTTAAGCTTGCTGAAGGTCGATGGATTTTGGTGATGCCGCCATTTACACCGTAATCTTTCCCCCTCACTCAAGAAATAATTGCGGGAGTGGTGAAATGGCAGACACGCAGGTCTTAGGAACCTGTGCTTCGGCGTGTGGGTTCAAGTCCCACCTCCCGCACCAGTTGTAAATAATTTGTTGGTAGGGAAGGCTAAGGACATGGCTGAAAAGAAACTACTAAGTTGGGTTGGATTTAAAGGCGAGGAAGAAGGCAAATCTGCGCCTGCCCAAAATGCGTTAGAGAGAATTCGCGAGCTGGAAAACCAATTGAATGACCTGCGCTCACGTAGGGACATTACCGGCCTAAGTCGCGAAGAGTTTGAAATTTTGGCAACTGAAACTGCCATGACAATGATTAAGTCTGCGCAACAACGTGAAGCAAGGGCAAATGCGGCAGCACAAAAAATAATTAATGAAACAAGTCGCAATACAAAGGAAAAGCTAGAAGCCGCAGAAGCTAAAGCTATAAGTATTCTTTCATCAGCAGAATCTAGGGGACGCAGATATATCTCTGCTGCTGAGGATGATGCTGCAGATCTAGTAATAACAGCTGAAGCCAAAGCCGATGAAATTCTCAACAAATCATCTCGGGAGGCAAGTGCGTTGAGTGCAGCAGCAAAGCGTGATGCGCAAAAACTGGTCAACGATGCTAGTAAGAATATTGTGGATTATCGCTCCTGGTTATCATCGGCGATATCTGAGGCAGAACGACTCCACCGAACTCAGAATGCATCTTTAAATGCTGCTGAAAGCGCAATTCAGGAATCCAGACAAAAGTTGAAGCACGCCTTCGATCGGCTATCACAGTTGCAAGATGATATCTACGCAAATTTAGATTCTGAGAATAGGCCAACTAACAAAACTTTTGTGGCCGGGGCGGGTAAGAAAGCCGCAGCAGCTGCTGCTAGAAAACAAAAAGCAATAAATAAGAAAAATACTGCTAGTAAAAAGAAAAAGAAATAACTCTTAAAGTTGGAGTTAGCCATGCTTAACTTCTTAGCATTGGATTACTGAGTGAACACAAAGCATGTGACTGGCAAGGTTGGTGTTCGCCATATCTCATCAATTGATGGCCTACGCGCAATTGCAGTTGCTGCCGTAGTTTTATACCACCTAGGAATCTCTTGGATCCCGGGTGGTTTTTTGGGTGTGGATTTATTTTTTGTAATCTCAGGATATGTAATTACTCGGCTAATTCTTGATTCAATTAATCAATCAGGTGCACTAGACCTAAGAGCCTTCTATGCTGCAAGGCTTCGAAGAATTTACCCTGGTTTTATTTTTATGGTGATTTGTACGATTATCTTTATTGGTGTTTGGGCGCCAGAAGCAATTAAGCGTTTCTTAACCGATTTACCATACGCTCTTAGTGGCAGCATAAATTGGTATTTAGTTGCAAAAAATCAAGATTATTTTGAAACCATCGGTCGCCCGCCCTTACTGCAACATACTTGGTCTTTAGCAGTTGAATTACAGTTTTATTTGATCTGGCCTATTATTTTATTAACAATTTTGAAGTATTTTGGAAAGAAAAATATCGCAAGAATTGCATTGGGTATTGCCATGATCTCTGGTGTGACTTTATTTATTGTTTCCCTCAGTCTTGATCAAGCAAACGCCAAACAAATCAGTCATATTTATTTTGGTACTGACACCCATTCACTTGGATTATTTCTTGGTTCAGCACTGGCAGTCTCGTGGATCCCTCAAAACCTTGGTGGTGCCATTACAAAACGGGCTCAAGATGTTATTGATGGCATTGGAGTTGTTGGCTTATTGGGATTGATCTCAATCTTTTTATTTATAGATCAATCAAATGCAAATCTTTATCGACTGGCATTTCCACTAGCGGGCATATTTGGATGTTTGGTAATTATTTCGCTAGTTCATCCCGCATCAAGATTTGCACCGATAATCAGCACCGCCCCGTTTCGCTGGGTCGGTCAACGTAGTTATGGAATCTATATTTGGCACTGGGTAATATTTCAAGTGACTAGACCCTCTGTAGATTTATCTGGACAAACCTGGGCACTTTATCTGGCACGAGTTCTATTGGTGCTTGCACTTGCTGACATCTCACTGCGTTGGGTTGAGATTCCATTTAGACAAGGTTCGGTACAAAACTGGTTTCGGGGAATGAAATACCGCTCCACCAAGATCAGGCTTCGCCAACAGGTTTCATTGTTAACCTCGGTAATCGCAGTACTGGCCGTAACATCAATTATTTCAGTACAAGCAATAAATAAAGCTGACCAAATTACAAATCAGGTACTGGATGAGATAATCCCTTCCGAGCCAAATCAGCAAGATTTAGGCAGTACAACTGGGCTTTGGGTAACTGGTGACAGTGTTATTTTGGGAATAAGAAGTAAGTTGGAGAGCAAAGAACACATCTCGCTAATTAATGCCAGGGTTGGCAGGCAAGCACCAGAGTTACTAGCAGTTATGCGGGTGGATCAAACCTCGGTTCCTTCCTCACCTGTGATATTTAATTTGGGTAATAACAACGCTTTGTCTGAGCAGACCGTAATAGATATTTTTGAAACTGTTAAAAATCAGCCACAAATTATTGTGGTAAACACCGCGGTTCCCAGGGCATGGAAAGATGCAAACAACGAAATAATTTCAAAAGTTTCTGCAAGGTATCCAAATGTAAAATTAGTGGATTGGGATCGAATCTCTAAAGGTCGACCAGAATTATTTGCTCCTGACGGTGTTCACTTGAGCCCGACTGGCTCTGATGTATATGTCGATTTAGTTTTGAGTGTTTTTAGTAAAACGCCTGCATAAGATTTAGAAAATAAAAATGGCCCTTAATTTTCTTAAGGGCCATTTTAATATTTAGATTAAGACCAGCTGCCTGGCAATCCGTGAACTTTGCCGGCAACTACTTCACCATCTGAATAAACCGTGGATACTCTTACCTGAACCCAACCAGTTTCATCATTTTTGGTAATTTGTTGCTTTAGTTGTGTTGCTGGAACGGTGGCAACTAATTTCCACTCACCAACACCATTTGCACGCAATTCAACGTTGTAACCAGTGATTCCTTCAGCTGCTGCAGGAGTCTTCCAATTTACCGTTGCACCACCATCATTGTATAAAGAGACGATTCCGACTGGTGCTTCGTAGGCACCAATTGGTGCTGAACTTGGCTCAGTTGTTGGTTCAGCAGATTCTGATGCTGCTGGGGTTGGGGTAACAGTTGCATTATCAGAGTTTGAATTTTTAGAAATCACCGCAACTGCCAAAATTAAAATACCCACTACAACAGCGATAACAATTCCCCTAGATGAGGAGGAGTTATTGCTTGCAGTTGATTTAGGCTCGTAAGAAACTCCTGATGAAGGCTTTGGTGTAGTTGAGATAGATGTTCTAGATGATCCACTTACTGGAACCGCTGGAATGGAGTAGCGGACCGAAGATTTACTAGATTTCTTAGCACTCTTTTTTACCTTACGCTTTGTGGTCGTACGTTTAGCACTTTTTTTCACAGTGCGTTTTGCTGAACTTCTTTTTGCAGCAGACTTCTTTGCTGCCTTTTTCTTTGCGGCCACTTAAAACTCCTTATTGATCAGTACTGGTAAAAATATTTACCAGCAGGACAAGAATAGTTGAGATTTCCTTAGGGGAGGATGAGATAAGGATACAACAGTAAATAACCTATTTCGCCTAAGTGAATATCTAGTGGCATTAGAGATTTGTCTGCAAAAAAGGCATCATTCTGCGCAGTGCAATGCCCCGATGACTAATCTCATCCTTGTCCCTAGGTGATAGTTGTGCCAAGCTCTGATTAAAACCGGTGGGCATAAAAATTGGATCATAACCAAAACCAGCATTTCCTATTGGTTGAAAAACAATCTCGCCAGGCAAAACCCCTTCCGCCTCTTTTTCGTTAGCCGGCCCAGTTGGATTTGGCTGATATAAAGCCACCACCGCTTTAAACTGAGCACCGCGCTTATCTTTGGCAACTGATTTAAGTTGCTCTAATACTTTATTTATATTGACCAAATCACGTTGGCTACTATCTTCACCCAGATAATCACCCCAACGTGCTGAGTAAATACCTGGATCACCGTTGAGGGCATCAACAAATAATCCGCTGTCATCAGCCAGGGCTGGCAGCTGAGTGAAATCTGAGATTGCCTTCGCCTTTAATCTGGCATTCTCACTTAAACTTTTTCCACTCTCCACCACATCTGGCATATCTGGAAAATCATTTAGGCCTAAAACCACAATATCTTTAGCATGCTCAGCTAATAGTCGCTTGAATTCAACAATCTTGCCGGTATTTTTTGTTGCCAAAACCAGTTTGCGCATCAGGTGTAAGAAAAATTACTGCTTTAAAGCTTCTGCTTGTAATTTTGTCAGCTGGGCGCATCCTTTTGCGCCTAAATCTAATAATTGATCTAGCAGGGCGCGATCAAAGGGCTTTGCCTCGGCGGTGCCTTGTACCTCAATAAAATTACCATCACCGGTACAGACAATATTCATATCAGTCTGTGCACTCACATCCTCTTCATAGCAAAGATCTAAGAGCGGCTGCCCGTTGATAATGCCAACGGAGACGGCAGCTACTGATTGGGTGATTGGGTTTACCGTTTTGCCAATATGGCTATTTGCCTTTGCCCAGTTGATTGCATCTGCCAGCGCCACATAAGCACCAGTTATTGCAGCGGTGCGAGTGCCACCATCTGCCTGCAACACATCACAATCAATCACAATTGTGTTCTCGCCTAAAGCCTTCATATCAACCACTCCGCGCAGTGATCTGCCAACTAATCTAGAGATCTCCTGCGTTCTGCCTCCTAATTTTCCCTTAACACTCTCCCGATCTGATCTGGTGTGGGTTGCTCTAGGCAACATTGCATACTCACTAGTTACCCAACCCTCACCCTTACCTACCAACCACCGTGGCACACCAGGTGTAAAGGATGCAACGCAAAGCACACGAGTATTGCCAAACTCAACTAATACCGATCCTTCGGCGTTATTTAGCCAGTTACGAGTGAATTTAATGGGGCGCAATTGATCATTGGTTCTACCATCGCCTCTACTCACTTAGATCTCCCTTTACTCTCTTGCATTGTTTGATATTTTCATATTATTTAGATCTGATTAGAGACGGTTAGTACCTCAGGACCTAAAAACCTTTTAGCCAAGGTGGCAAACTTATCGGGATCTGCAGTTGCCACAAATCTATGGCTCACCTTTCCTACCTGATCATTTAATAGATTCGCCTCGACTAAGGTGCGATAGAGATCTTTGGCGGTCTCCTCCGCACTAGAAACTAGCGTTACATCATTTCCCATTACATAAGAGATGACACCGGTAAGTAGTGGGTAATGAGTACAGCCTAAAACCAAGGTATCAATCTGTGCCTGCTTCATTGCACTTAAATAATCTTGGGCAATTTTAGTTATCTCATCCCCTGAAGTTTTTCCAGATTCGACATACTCCACAAACAATGGGCAGGCCTTTGAGGTAATTGAAAATTGAGGTGCCGCGGCGAAGGCATCTAAATAAGCTTTGGATTCAATTGTTGCACTGGTGCCAATCACGCCGATTTTTCCACTCCGGGTGGCAGCCACTGCCCGCCTTACCGCCGGTTGAATAACCTCAATTACTGGAATTTGATAACGCTCTCTAGCATCTCGCAGCATCGCAGCACTTGCAGTGTTGCAAGCAATCACAATCGCCTTAACCCCGGCGGCAACTAATTGGTCCATAATCTCCAGGGCGTAACTTCGAACCTCGGCTAATGATCGGCTGCCATAAGGACCACGGGCGGTGTCGCCCAGATAAAGAATTGATTCACCGGGAAGTTGATCAATAATCGCCCTAGCAACCGTCAGCCCACCAACCCCAGAATCAAAGATGCCAATCGGCTCTCTCTTGCTTGGTTGCTTAGCGGTAGCCATTTGGGTAAGTGTAAATGGCAGATCTTGCTGTGGGTTGCCTTGGTCAAACCCGCAATAAATGTCCGATTTGCACCTATTTAGCATAAAAAATACTTAAGATTTAAGGAGAAATCAGGGTGAAATCACTTGCTCCACTGGTCAGTAACCACCACCCTTATACCCAAGCAAGCAGTTGCCGCCTGCATATGAGGCTACAAATGCCTGCTGGCTTGTGGCCAAAAGGTCATGAGAAACCTAAATGCCTACGGAGGCTTATTTAGATGAATTCAATCGCACTATCTGCAGATCAGTTCGGGATTGTATACAACGTCATTTCTTTTGCACTTGTATGCATGATTGCCTGCACGATCTACACATTAGTTTCACAATCACGTGTACTACCTAAGTACCGCACAGCCCTTGTTATGTCATCAATGGTTACATTCATTGCGGCATACCACTACATGCGAATTTTCAACTCATTTGAGGATTCATATGTTGATGGCGCAGTCAAGGTAGGAACAGGAGCAGGCGACTTTAACGAGGGATATCGTTATGTTGACTGGATCCTAACCGTACCTCTACTACTTGTTGAGGTAGTAGCAGTTCTAGCTCTTGCTAAGGCAGCGGCTTCTTCCTTAATTAACCGCTTAGTTCCAGCATCAGCTGCAATGATCGCACTTGGATATCCAGGTGAGATCGCAACTGAGAACAACACCAAAGTTCTTTGGGGTGTTCTTTCAACAATACCTTTCCTATACATCTTGTATGTATTGTTCGTAGAGCTTTCAAAGTCCCTAGATCGTCAACCAGCAGGAGTTGCAGCAACCATTGGTCGCTTGCGCTTACTGTTGATTGGTACATGGGGCGTTTACCCAATTGCATATCTTCTACCAATTCTTGGGCAATCAGCAACAGATCCTGGCGCATTTGTTAATCGCCAGATCGGTTACTCAATTGCCGATGTGTTGGCGAAGTGCGTATTCGGTCTAACCATCCTTAAGATTGCAAGGATGAAGTCAGAGGCTGAAGGCATGAAGGCGGATGCATAAATCTCTAAAGTAAATTAACGGGGCCAAGAAATTGGCCCCGTTTTTTATTTATAAATTACTAATCATCCGCTCCTGTAGACCGCCAAGCCAGAAATAAACTGCAAATAATGGCTTTTGCGGATCACTACTTGGCATCAACTCATACTTTTCATATGAAGATTGCTCAATATCTAACCTAACCGCCAACGCCAGACGAAGATCATTAATAGCAATTGCCCAGGCGGATGGATCAGTAACTTGAATATCTGCTTTCACTAACTCTTTTTCAACTGCTGAAAGCAACTGCTGGCGCAAATAAAACAGATGTTTTTGCTTGGCAGTGCGGAGAGAGTTTTCAGTGTATTTGCGAAACTCAGCAGAGCTCTCCGCATCTGCATAGGCGTTTGGCAATAATCTGCGTAAAACTGGATCCTCTGGTTGTTCCACTGGTGATTGAATATTTCCCATAGCCGCAAACATTAATTGGGCAAATGGATCATCGGATTGATAATGGTGAATAAAATTTGCCTCACCAAGTAATTCAAGTAATTGCTCAACTAGATTTATAAGTATATGTAATTCATCATTACTTAAAGTGATTGTTATTTCAGCTGATTTAGGATCTGCCATGATCATCTCTTTGCAGCGTGGCCCATAAGCCATGTTCATGAAGTTGGGCCACCGCCCGCTCCATCTCCTCCCGACTTCCAGAGGCAACCACCGCTTTACCCTCAGTATGTACCTGCATCATTAATTTATTAGCCTTTTCTTTTGAAAACCCAAACAATTTGATAAAAACAAAGGTTACATAATTCATTAGATTAACTGGATCATCCCAAACAATTGTTACCCATAGGTGGTCAAAGAACTTGCTAAGATCTAATGTTTCCTCAAGTTGGGTCTGAGAACTCATGGGTGAATTATCTAACTAAAACAGAGATCTCATCACTTAGACCGCTGATATTTTTACCGCTTTCAGCAATAAGTACTTGGTAGGTGTGTACCCCTGTTGCAGCTGGCTTGATATTAAAGGTGAACACCCCATTAACATCGGTGGTGAAATCACCTAATGATTTGCCATTTTCCTTCACTGACAATTTAATCTCAGCAAGTTTTGGCAACATCTGACCAGATACTGCATAGGTAGTGTTGAGTTTAATTGAAGATGGCAGATCTAATCTAAGCTTTGGGATTACCGAGACTGTTTTTGCAGCGGTCTTACCTTCAGTACGCTCCCAACTACTTTCTGAAACTAATCTGATCTCACTTTTTTGCCCCACCAATACCGGTATTGCAATGATCCCAGCAGCATCAGTTACTCCCGCCGCTAAGGTGCGCCAAGTGCTATCGGTGTTATTTTTGATTTCAAATCTGACATTTAGGGATGCGATAGGGGTTTTGTCTGGAAGTTTAAAGGTGCCTGTCAGATTAAAAGCTGTCCCGTATGCAATCTGCTCAAGATCAGTAGCAATATCTCCTAATACCTGATCTGGAGCAATTGATTTGGCGATATCTCGCACCACAGTAATTGCTGCAGCATTTTCCATGCCAAAGGTCCAGACTGCAATACCACCTAAGCGATACTTGCCAACTAAGTTAGTTCTGGCAGCGTAACTTTTTTCATCTGGAAACCAAACAGTTCTAGCGGCAGTGCAAAAACTTGCTGAATTTGTGGGGTCGACATAAGTTTTTCGATAAGTAAATGTGGACTCAGCATGAGTTGAGTTATAGGTAATGGGTGCATTATTACTAGCAGCAAGTGCTGCAGCCTCACGCATCACTACTGCAGCTTTTGCGCCAACTACAACTGAAGATGCAAAATCTTTTGGACATACTCCTTCAACTTTTGTAATCCAATCTCTGCCGTATCCAGGAATTCCTAAAAATACTTTTGAAGCTGGCATCTGAGTCACCGCATGCTTAACCGCATCCTCACTCCATGGCAGTGGACCAATCGGGCCTGGTGTTACAGTTGAAAAGTCATAAGCCATGATTCTAAGTCGATCTATGTATGATCCGATCTCAGCCCAAGAGTAAACAGAGTTACCTGCTCGTTTAGTCTCGGGAGCAAAATCTGGTGGCGTAGTCACTGATAAAAGTTTTCCTTGCTCATGCAACGCAGCAGAGAGCTCTTTGATAAAAATAATCCAATTTGGTTTTAACGCTGGCCAGGTAGATCTACCATCTTGGGTATAGAAAACTTCAAAATCTAGATCAATGCCATCATAGTTATACTTTAAAACCAAAGACTTAATTGATTGAACTATGTTAGTCCTTGAAGTTGGATTAGCTAAAAGATTTGCCAAGACAAGTTTTTTTGTGTCATCGGTAATAGTTGGCAGCAATAACAAGCCATTTGCTCGCAATCTTGCAATTACTTGTTCTTTTGATGTTGTGTACTTACCCAGCGCGTACTTATCCTTTATTGTTGTTTCACCAGTTAGCCCATACCAAAATGGTGAAATATCTCGAATCAGATCTAAATTTCCTTCAACAGTTGGCAAATTGCGAGCTAGATTGTAATCAGGAAGCCAACCAGAGAGAATTCTTCTTGGCGGATTGTTTGCATTAGCAGGTGTAAGTGTTGAGACCACAAAAGTAAATGCACTCAATATCATTAGCAACTTACGCGATCTCATGAATTTTAGAGTATCGGTTTTAACTGAGAATTTACTTTAAGCGGGCGTGAATCTCTTTACATGTTGGACAGATTGGAAATTTTTGTGGGTCACGATTAGGTATCCACTTCTTTCCACACAACGCACGGACAGCTTTTCCAGTAACTGCAGACTCGGTAATTTTGTTCTTATCAACGTAATGTGAAAACCGCTCATGATCACCCTCATCAGTTGGCGCGAGATCTTCCTTTTCAAGCAGGTCAGTTTTACCTGATTTACCCCTTAAATCATCGAGAAATCCCATGGCCAAATCTTAATCCAACTTTATCGCCTACCATTTACCAGTGAGCACACTTTTAAAGGATCTACTTCGCACCTCAGATCTGTCCAAATCAGATATTCAAATGCTGCTGGAGACCGCCAGAAAGTTTGCTAAAAAACCATTACAAGCGAAAAAAACCTTAGCCAAGCGAACAGTGGCAATTTATATGACTAAATCTTCAACTAGAACTCGGCTGGCATCAGAGAGCGCAGTGGCTCACTTAGGTGGCACTCCTATATTTATGCGTGCTGATGATTTGCAAATTGGTCGGGGTGAATCTATTGCTGACACTGCCAAAGTGATTTCAGGATTTTGTAGCGCTCTAATTGTTAGAACCTTTGCTCAATCTGATGTTGATGAGCTGGGAAAGTACGCCAGTATTCCAGTGATCAATGCATTAACTGATGACGACCATCCAACTCAACTGCTTGCTGATTGGCTAACTATTACCGAAAGATTTGGTAAAAGTTTTAAAAATCGTAAGTTTGTATATGTTGGCGATGGAAATAATGTTGCTAACGCTTGGCTGATAATGGGTGCCACCATGGGTGCACATGTAGTTGTTGCCACACCTCAAGGTAAGTGGGCACCAAAAGCAGCTGTAGTAAATCAAGCTAATGAGATCGCTAAGAAATCTGGCGGTAAAATTGAGATTCTTACAGATCCAAAATCAGCCGCGAAAGGGGCCAGTGCGATTTATACTGATGTTTGGATGTCAATGGGAGATTCCGAGGCAGATAGAAATGAAAAAATTAGCGCACTTACACCTTTTTCAGTGACCAGAGAGTTAATGAATTTAACTGCTAAAGATTCAATATTCATGCATTGTCTGCCAGCACATCGAGGCGAAGAGGTTGCCGCTGATGTTATCGATGGTGAGCAGTCAGTTGTTTGGCGCCAAGCTTTTCATAGGCGAACAACGATTCAGTCTTTGCTTTATCACTTAACAAGAGGTGAATTAAAAGGTAATAAATAACACATCAGGCTGAAGTATTTTAAATTTAAGCGACAAAACTAGGAAAGGCTGGGTAGGGTTAGAAAATGCGTGTAGCAGTTGCCAAAGAGATCAAAGCTGGTGAAAAACGAGTTGCACTCGTGCCAGATATTATTTCTAAATTAACCAAAGCTGGCCTTGAGGTCGTTATTGAATCTAATGCTGGCTTGGCATCTGAGTACTCTGATAAACAATTTACTGATGCTGGGGCGCTGGTAAAAAATGGTGATGTGCTAGTAAATGCTGATGTAGTTCTCTCCGTTCAACCATTAACACCGGCTCAGATAAAAACCTTGAAAAAGGGTTGTATTACAATCTCATTTCTCGCCGCCACCACCGCTGCAGACTCAATTGAGGCCGCAGTTTTAGCTGGGGTTACTGCCATATCACTTGAGATGGTGCCCAGAATTTCTCGCGCACAATCTATGGATGCTCTGACATCACAAGCATTATGTGCTGGATATAAAGCCGCATTAGTGGCTGCTGAGTTATCTCCTAAATTTTTTCCACTGTTAATGACAGCGGCAGGCACCGTCACTCCAGCAAAAGTAGTTGTGTTGGGTGCTGGTGTTGCCGGATTACAAGCGATTGCAACTGCAAAGCGATTAGGCGCGGTTGTCTCTGCATATGATGTCAGACCCGCTTCAGCTGATGAGGTCAAATCAATGGGTGCAAAATTTATAACTCTAGAGCTTGAAGCTTTAGAGGGCGCGGGTGGATACGCCAGAGAGATGACAGAGGAGCGTGCAAATAAACAGCGCGATTTGCTTACTCCTTACATTGCAGCTGCGGATGTATTGATTACTACCGCTGCTGTTCCTGGCCGCACTGCGCCAAGATTGGTGACAGCCCAGATGGTTTCACAAATGGCCCCCGGATCAGTTGTAATTGATTTAGCAGCTGAAAGCGGTGGAAATGTTGAAGGATCAGTTGCCGGTGAAATAATTACTAACTCAAATGGTGTAAAAATCTGGGGCGGAAAAGATGTTCCAAGTCAATTACCATTTCATGCATCAATGTTGTTCTCACGAAATGTAGTTAATCTACTTTTGCTAATGAGCAAAACTGTTGACGGCAAGCCAAATGGTGTGATTGAGCCAGATTTTTCAGATGAAATTATTGATTCAGCCACCTTGACTCACAGTGGTGCCAAGCGAGAGAAGGGAAAGTAATGGTCACTGAATTAATGAGTAATGAGATTGCATTGCTTGCAATATTTCTTTTATCTATATTTGTTGGGTTTGAAGTCGTTTCAAAGGTATCGACAACTCTACATACCCCATTGATGAGTGGTGCTAATGCTATTCATGGTGTTATTTTAGTTGGCGCCATTGTTGTAGCAGATCATGCTAAAACAAATCTCGAACTTGGGTTAGCACTTGCTGCGGTAGTGCTTGCAACTATAAACATGGTTGGTGGTTTTGTAGTTACCGATCGAATGTTGCAGATGTTTAAGGGAAAGCCAAAATCTAAAAAAGTTTCTGGAGATGACAAATGAGTCGTGATCTCTATGATCTAATTGGCTTAGCTGCTGGTATTTGTTTTATTTTGGCGCTAAAAGGACTTTCATCTCCAAAATCAGCACGTCGGGGCAACTTGATCGGCGCAGTTGGTGCAACTGTGGCGACAGTAATAGTTTTCTTTTATGCAAATGGCGGAAAACCGCTACACAATCAAACTTTAATTTTGGCGGCAATTGCCTTTGGAACTTTAGTGGGTGTACCAGCTGCTCGTAAGGTGCAGATGACCCAAATGCCACAACTAGTAGCGCTATTTAATGGTGTTGGTGGTGGGGCTGCTGCGCTAGTTGCAATTGTTGAGTATTTAAAGCTTGGGGATGAGGCAACGGTAGCGGTGGTAGTTGCTACCGTCTTTACAGTGATTGTTGGTTGCGTCTCATTTTCAGGCTCAATTATTACCTTCCTTAAATTGCAAGAGTTAATGACTACCAGACCTGTGGTGTTTCCATTTGGCCGTCAAATAATTGCGTTGACATTGATTGGCGTATTAGTCAGTGGTGGTTGGGTTATCTCATCCGGTGGAACTACCCCACTTCTCGTAAATGGGCTCTTATCATTGCTGTTTGGTGTTCTATTTGTGCTTCCAGTCGGGGGTGCAGATGTTCCAATTGTTATCTCACTACTTAATGCATTTACTGGATTAACTGTTGCCGCCTCAGGTTATGTGCTGCAAACAACCTTGTTAATAGTTGCTGGAACATTAGTTGGCGCCTCTGGAACTATATTGACTAAGTTAATGGCGCAAGCAATGGGGCGATCACTCTTCGGCACCTTGTTCGGTGCCTTTACTGCCAAAGCGCAGATTGGATCGAGCACATCAGATACTCGCCCAGTAAAATCAGGTTCTGCCGATGATGTTGCAATACTTCTCAATTACGCCCAAAGAGTAGTAATAGTTCCCGGCTTTGGTTTAGCGGTCGCTCAAGCCCAGCACACAGTTAGAGAGTTGGCAGATCTATTAGCATCAAAAGGTGTTGAAGTAGCTTATGGAATTCACCCAGTTGCAGGTCGTATGCCAGGACACATGAATGTGTTGCTAGCTGAAGCAAATGTTCCTTATGAGCAATTAGTTGAGATGGAGGAGATTAATCCAACTTTCCCACAAACTGATGTTGTCTTAGTAGTTGGTGCAAATGATGTGGTTAATCCAGCAGCAAAGACCACCCCAGGTTGTCCCATCTATGGCATGCCAATATTAGATGTGGCGTTAGCTGGCAATGTGATATTTCTGAAAAGATCAATGCGGCCCGGCTTTGCTGGCATTGAAAATGAACTGCTTTATGAGGCGAAGACCACACTGTTGTTTGGTGACGCGAAGGATTCGCTAACAAAGGTAGTTAGTGCATTAAAGGCGTTATAGGAAATATATTAAGTAGTCAATTAGTTGTAGTATTTACTAACACTAATAATCATTGGAGATACGTTGCCAGCAGTAACTGTTAAAGATATAACTGTTCTACCAAGGGTTGCGGGTGATGCATCGATTCCATCTAGAAGAGTTAAAAGTATTACCACCGCCCCACAAGGCCACGAGGGTGAGGGCTTTCCAGTTCGCCGCGCATTTGCAGGAGTTGATTTAGCAGATTTAGATCCATTTATTCATTTAGATCAAATGGGCGAGGTTGAGTACGCACCCGGTGAACCAAAAGGTACACCGTGGCATCCACATCGCGGGTTTGAAACTGTCACATACATTATTGATGGCATCTTTGATCATTACGATAATCATGGCGGGGGCGGAACTATTTCTAACGGTGATACTCAATGGATGACTGCAGGGGCCGGTATTTTACATATTGAAACTCCGCCAGAGCATTTAGTTGTTAGTGGTGGTTTATTTCATGGCTTTCAACTTTGGGTTAACCTACCGGCGGATAAAAAATGGTCTCCTCCTGCTTATCAGGATTTACGAGCATCTGATGTTGCATTGTTGTCTTCAAGTGATGGTGGCGCACTTCTTAGAGTTATTGCTGGCGAAGTTGCAGGGCATAAGGGTCCTGGCGCAACGCAAACTCCCATCACTTTAGTGCACGCAACTTTGCAACCAGGCGCTGAATTAAGAATCCCGTGGAATCCTTCTTACAATGCATTAGCTTATGTATTGAATGGATTTGGAACTGTTGGTGATGAAAAGCATGCGATTAAAACTGGTCAACTTGTTACTTATCGAGATGGTGATCAAATAGTTATTACTGCTGATTTAAATCAAGAATCTCGAGCACCTACTATGGATGTTTTAATATTAGGTGGACTACCAATCAGAGAGCCAGTTGCTTGGATGGGTCCATTTGTTATGAACACCAAATCTGAAGTTTTAAAAGCATTTGATGATTTTCAAAAGGGTGTTCTGGGTGTTGTGCCCCCTGACTGGAACAAAGCAAAAAGGCCAGCACAGCGCGATGGAATTGGCTACAAACTCAGTGGAGATCTAAAGGGCGTGCACGGAACTCCCGAGGAGTTACAACAGACTTAAAAAAGGGCGGAGAAATAATCTCAGCCCTTTTTTAAATAATTTTTTAAGAATTTACCTTTTCGCGCTTTGAAATCTTAAGCCATGAAATAAAGCCCCAGATAACAAAAGGTAAGTAAATTGCATACAAGGTTCCTGTTGGGTAGTAACCATTACTGAAAGCAAATGGCACGCCAACTAAATCAACTGCAACCCAAACTAGCCAAAACTCAACATAACCACGGCTCATACCAAAGGTAGCGAGTGCGGTTCCGGTGAAGATCCAAGTATCAACTGCTAACCAGGTACCGGTTTGACCCAAAGACTTAAACAATTGATAAGCCAGGGTGTAAAAGATAATGATCGCTGGCACTAACACCATTTTTTCTTTGGTGGTCGTCCAACGCGGGATTACGGGTGGTGTGCCTGGCGCGCCAGATTTACGATGTTGATTCCAGCGAACCCAACCATAAATACTGACAAAGATTAAAAGCAGATTACGGCCAGCTTGGCCATAAAAAGTCTTTTCATCACCATCGGCGCCAAATGAAAATACCGCACCAAGAAATACGGTGAAAAGTAATGCATCCCCAGTAATTCCAACTGGCCAAGCAAGTACCTTTCGTTTCAATCCTAGAACTGCACTTGAAAGACCCAATAACCCACCAATTATTTCGCGGTAGGTAATTGATTTACTTCCGAATTGGATTTGTGCTTCAAACAGCCATTCTAAAATGGACATGCGTTATCTCCTAGATGTTCCTTTATCCAGACTTTAACTGTCGGTCTCGGAGTTTCACCAAGTCAACCAAATGAATTTCATTTGGGTCGCGGACTTTAACCGCCGGTTCGGAATTACACCGACCCCCGGAAACATCAAGGCTGATACTACTTTACAAACTGGCTACTTGTTATCGTTGCCTATTTCTTTTATGAGATCAAAGTCAGCGCTACTAAGTTGTCCCTGTGATGCATACAACTCTAATTTGCTTCTAGTATCTTCAATATCAAGATTTCGCATGGTCAATTGTCCGATTCGATCGGCTGGCCCAAAAGCTGCGTCTTGGGTTTTCTCCATAGATAACTTCTCAGGTGAGTATGAAAAGTTTTCACCCTTGGTATTAATAATTGAGTAATCATCCCCACGACGCAATCTAATTGTGACCGAACCAGTAATTGTTGATGCTATCCAGCTAGTTATGGATTGACGAAGCATTAGAGCTTGGGGATCAAACCAACGCCCCTCATACAATAATCTTCCTAATTTGCGACCCTGCTCATGGTAGCTGGCGATAGTGTCCTCGTTATGAATGGCACTAATTAATCTCTCATAGGCAATAAATAAAAGCGCCATTCCTGGTGCTTCATAAATACCACGGCTCTTTGCCTCAATAATTCGATTCTCAATTTGATCACTCATACCAAGACCATGACGGCCTCCGATTGCATTTACTTCTTTGATCAAAGCAACTGGATCTTTGATAATTTTTTTATTTATTGAAACTGGTCGGCCCTGAACAAATTCAACTGACACATCCTCGCTGTCAATCTTCACGCCTTGATCCCAAAACTTAACTCCCATAATCGGCTCAACAATTTCAATACTGGAATCTAGATTCTCAAGTAATTTTGCTTCATGGGTAGCACCCAAAATATTTGCATCGGTACTGTATGCCTTTTCTGTGGCGTCCTTATATGGCAGCTTGTGATCTGCTAGCCAATTTGACATCTCTTTGCGACCACCAAGTTCGGCAACAAAGTCTTTATCAAGCCATGGCTTATAAATCTTAAGTTTTGGATTAGCTAATAATCCGTAACGATAAAAACGTTCAATGTCATTGCCTTTATAGGTAGAACCATCTCCCCAAATTAAAACATTATCTGCAAGCATTGCTCGTACTAATAATGTGCCAGTAACTGCTCTGCCAAGGGGTGTGGTATTAAAATAAGCCCTGCCAGCGGTTGTTATATGAAAAGCACCGCAGGCAAGTGCTGCCAATCCTTCTTCAACTAACGCACTCTTACAATCAACAAGGCGAGCGATCTCTGCGCCATACTCTTTTGCACGGTTTGGCACAGTTTCAATGTTTTTTTCATCGTACTGACCAAGATCTGCGGTGTAGGTGCAAGGAGTTGCACCTTTGCTTTTCATCCATGCAACTGCTACCGAGGTGTCTAATCCACCACTAAATGCAATACCAACTTTTTGACCAACTGGTAGGGATGAAAGAACTTTTGACATGGCAGTAAGTCTAACCTTTGGAGTTAAAACCCCGCTTGGTTTAAGCCATAGATAGAGGGCCAAATAGCAAAACTTATTGATATTGGCAGGATTAAAAAGACCACTGGGATCAATAAGGCTATTTCGCTCTTACCAGATTTTTTTAAGAGCGAAAGATTTATCTGCTTATTCAGAGATTGCACCTGATTATTGAGGACCTCCAGTATTGGAGTACCCCGCTCACTTGCAATTTGAATAGAGTTAGTAAGTCGCCGTACCTGAGTCGAGCCGGTTGCTGCAGCAATAAATTCCATGGTTTGAGCAAGGTTGTTTCCAGTTGCATATTTTTGAAAACTTAAATTGATTAACTCTGGTAAATAACCCTTCGCGCGCCTTGATACATACCGCATGGCCATCATTGGACTTTCACCAGCTGAAATCATAATGGAGAGCATTTGCAAGATATTTACCAATTCCTCATTGATTTCATTTTGCTTTACTTGGCTGCCAGTGAGAGTTCCAATTAGGTTTTTAAGCCAACTTAAGGTGAATGCATAATTTGAAACAGAAATAATGTTCGCTACTTCAATTAGAATAATTCTGATTGAAAATATAACAGCAGGGGCAATCAGTAATAAAATATAAATTTTGGTATTGCTCATTTATCAACCATTGCAAGGGTAAACAACCGCTTCGGCTTGGGTAATCTTGCTATTTTATTCATCCATAAATACGCAAGTAAGGTTGCGATTACGCCAACAATCATTATTACTTGTCCAAAAGATTGCTCGTAAGCAACTCTGGCATTTTCCTGAGTTCGCAAAATTAACAATAGGATCCAGGGTGCAAACGCAGCTAAGTTCGCAGAGTTCCTAACCCAGCCAAACCTGGTATTAATCTCAGCCCGGAGTGCTAAATCTGAAGATACATACTCAGATAATTCTCGCAGAATTTTGATGGTATTTTTGCTACCAAATTTGGCAGCGAAATATAAAGATTCAAACAATTGATCTGATATCGGATCGGCAAAGGTTTCTTTTAACTTACCCAGCGCTGATTCAAAATTATCACCCATAGAGATAGTTTCTGAAAATTTCTGAAAATCGGCGCGAATTACACTTGGGCCAATTCTGCCTAACTGAGCCAGACTTTCAGTGATTGATGCCCCTGATTGTAGCGAGGCAATTATCAAATCAAGGACCTCTGGCCAAGCAATTGCTCTATTTAGGTTAATTCTCTTCTCTTGATTAGCGCTATAAATTAAATAAATCGAAATGAATATTAAAGTGAAGAGTGCTATTACTGTTAATTTCTGCATCAATTGCTACTGCTATTGCGCTTGGTAAGTATTGCTGGAAAATTGGCAAGTCCCTTGTCGTATTTACTCTTATTCCACTTAAACAAGGTTTCCATTTCGACAATGCCGGCTTCAGAACGGCCAGTAACACTCGCCAGTTCAACCACTCGCCGCCTACCGCCTGAATCAAGTGAGCACTGAATCACTAAATCAATGCTGTTTGCAATTGTGGGGGTTATAAAATTTTGCGAGATGTTCTCCCCCGCAAGTAGAGGTAATAATTGCAATTTGCTTATCGCACTCCTTGCAGAGTTTGCGTGAAGTGTGGCCATACCTGGCAGTCCAGAATTAAGAGCCACTAACAGGTCTAAGGCTTCTGCCTCTCTAACTTCACCTACAATAATTCTGCTGGGTCGCATGCGTAGAGATTCTTTTATTAATCTGCGCAATGAAATTTCGCCATCTCCCTCAAGATTTGCAGTTCGAGTTTGCAACGCAATCCAATCAGGTAGCTGGGGTTTTAATTCAAAAACCTCTTCAATTGTGATTATTCGTTCACTAACTGGAATACAGGTAATCAGAGCATTTAGAAAGGTAGTTTTTCCAGTTTGAGTTCCCCCGCTCACCAATATATTTAATCCTGCTGCTACTGACTGATTGAGGAAATCAAATATCTCCTGATTAATCGAATTGAGTTTTACTAAATCAGCCAGAGTGTTGCCCTTGTTATTGTGCTTTCTGATATTTACTGCCCAGTGGTTTGCGGTCACCTCAGGTATTGCCACATGTAATCTGCTGCCATCAGGTAGTCGAGCATCTACAAATGGGTTACTTACATCCAGTCGGCGCCCTCCCCAGATAAGTAGACGTTCAATTAGATCATGCACATTTTCTTTAGTTAAGACCAGGTTTGTTAATTCACTACAACCATCTCTTGCGATGAATATCCGGCTTGGATTATTAATCCAAATCTCTTCAACTGCATCATCTAATATCAAACTCTTTAATGGGCCAAAACTGTCTAGTTGATTATTTAACTTATCCATGGTGCCATTATTTAATTAATGGATAGTGATTAAAAAGGGCTGTGCATTAAATATTACAGAATGATTTATCTCCTAGCCTCTTAGTGACCTAAAAGTGGATTAGATCTATTTTTGCATACCAAGCTAATTGTTTTTCACCGATTCTTCGATGTGAGATTGCAATATTGCAATACTCAGGCAGAAGATTGCTTGCCCGCTCGATTGCTTGAGTACTTTCTGATTGGCTCTTGCTGACAACAAATATCCAAAAACCAAACTGTGAAACCCTACAAATGCAATCAGATTCTCGAAATATACCCTTCAGGCTAAAAGCAATTTTTACCAACTCAGCCTCTATCGCAGAGATAATTGAAGCAGAATCTGCACCTGCCATTGGCGTTAAGAATTTTTTGAGATCTAAGGTAATTGAAAACATGCTTAAGTTGGATTGATTACGCTCTGAAATTGCCAAGTCTCGTTTAACGATTTGGTCAAATCGTTCAGGAGCCATTGCTCCGGTCAACTGGTCGATTTCGCCATTATTAGTGAAAAAAACTAAATCAATTTCTTTCTGGAATTTTTCCATTCTAATTAGGCAGAGTAGTATTTAACAGTGATCATGAAAAGAGTGCTAGCCACCGAATCAAACCGTAAGCGTGCGATATATTTGCTTAGGTTTGAAGCTGTCTTAATTTTAGCGGTGGTGATCTATTTGCTGACAGCTCCATTGGTGTCGGATGTGAGTGCGCCTGCAGCGCTATCAGCTGAAATTATTTTTGGCTTATTAGCCTGCGTAGGACTCTGGTTTAGTGCAATGGGATTTGCCAAGAAGCGCTCATTTGGCAGAGCACCTGCAGTATTAGCAAATTTGATTGCACTGGGGGTTTCTTACTACATGATTTCTGGCAGCCTACTTGTTGTTGGTATTCCACTTGCAATTCTTGCACTAATTACTTTGTTCTCCGCCGCACTCGGCTACGCTGAATAATTACCAATCAACTACTTGTTGGTCTTCCCAAAGTAAACCAGTTTTATCAACTGCAGCATCAAAGGATCTAGTTGCTAGCCAAATTGCGGTTTCAGCACCCTCTTGCGCACTCCTTGGTGCGTCAGGACCTCCCATATCGGTTCGACAATGGTTTGGACAGATTGCATCAACCAAGAATCCGCGAGCACCTAATCCAGTCTCATAAGAAAGATTCTTAACTAAGGCATTAACTCCAGCTTTACTTATTCGATACGGCGCAAGCCCACCATGAGTTCCAGGACCCGACATTCTTCCTAGGCAGGCAGAGTAAACAATTACTCTCCCCTTTCGCGCCTCCGTCATGGCAGGTGCTAGATGATTGATTGCGGTAAATACCGCATCTAAGTTAATTGCCAACACTCTGCGCCACTCTTCATCAGTTGTTCGCAAGGTCTTAGACATCTTCTCACTCATAACACCATGAGCTAAAACTAAAATATCTAAAGTACCAAAACCCTTGTTTGTTGCATCTTGAATGATCTCAGCTAGTACTTCACGAAACCTTTTACTATCAGCAACATCAACGCTGCGATACTCACATCCCAAAGTTTGGGCGCTTTCTTTTACCCGCTCAGGATTTTGACCAATTATGTAAACATGCATACCAGCAGCAATTAATCCCTTTGCAGTTTCAAAACCCAAGCCCCTAGATCCACCAGTAACTATCGCCCATTTTTTTTCTGTACTCATGGGCATAACCATGCCGTTTATTTTGGCCAGTTGCTACCCTCAATTATGTGCTGATGGCCACTTTGACTTGGCAATAATGCCTAGATAGGTTTGGTAGATCGCTGTTGGGAGTTAAGATTAACCTGCTACAACAATCCTAATTTGGACAAAATAGGGAGTAAATAAGTGAGCGAAGCTGGAGCGAATACGCCCGCTAATCACTTTGGTGGCTCCTTTGGCCCTAATGAGTGGCTTGTCCAAGAAATGTATGAGCGCTACCAAAGTGATCCAGCATCAGTTGATAAAGCTTGGTGGGATTTCTTCGCAGATTTTAAAGGCGCACCAACATTAAATGGGAAACCAGGCATTCAAAGCAGTGCTACTAAAACTAGCTCTCCGCCAATTCCCAAATCACAATTAACGAAACCGATCGAGCAGCCAGTTGCAAAACCAGTGGTGATTGAAAAAATTGTCGAAGAAAAAGTGGCAACCACAGCTCTTAAACCAGCTGATCCAATTACTCAGCCCGTTGCAACCACAACAACACCAGCAGGTGCACGAGTGGAGCCGTTGCGCGGAGTTGCTGCCAGAGTTGTTCAATCCATGGAAGGGTCATTGTCAGTTCCTACTGCAACTAGTGTGCGCGTTGTCCCAGCTAAGTTATTGATTGATAATCGAACTGTCATTAATAATCATTTAAAACGTGGACGTGGTGGAAAAGTTTCATTTACTCACTTAATCGGATACGCAATGATCAAGGCGATCAGGGCAATGCCAGAGATGAACTCCTTCTATACCCAATTAGATGGCAAGCCAGCTATTGGGCATCCTGAACATGTTAATTTAGGAATTGCAATTGATCTTGCAAAAGCAGATGGTTCACGGCAATTACTTGTGCCAGCTATTAAAGGATGTGAGAAGTTAGATTTTGCGCAGTTTTGGTCTGCATATGAAGAGGTGGTCCATAAAGCCAGAGCTGGGGCATTAACCGTTGAAGATTTTGCGGGCACAACGCTCTCTTTAACCAACCCTGGAACTATTGGCACAGTTCACTCGGTGCCACGCTTAGTCGCCGGCCAAGGTTTGATTCTTGGTGTTGGCTCACTTGATTACCCAGCTGAATTTCATGGCGCAAATGAACAGACTCTCTCAGATTTAGGGATCAGCAAAGTTGTGACTGTGACTAGTACCTATGACCACCGCATTATTCAAGGCGCTCAATCTGGAGATTTTCTGCGAAGAATTCATGAAATTTTATTGGGTGAAGAAAACTTCTATGATGAAATTTTTGAAGCTCTCCGAATCCCTTATGTACCAATTCGTTGGGTCAATGATATTCAATCTGGAAAAGATAATGCTGTAAGTAAAACTGCAAGGGTTCAAAAACTGATTGATGCTTATCGCACCACCGGTCATTTAATGGCTGACATTGATCCCCTCGTTTATAAACAAAGATCTCATCCAGATCTAGATATTGTTAATCATGGCTTAACCCTTTGGGATTTAGACCGCGAGTTCGCCACCGATGGATTTGGTGGAAAGCCATTTATGAAGCTTCGTCGAATTCTGGGCGTTCTTCGTGACTCTTATTGTCGAACAATTGCTACTGAGTATATGTATATCGCTAATCCAGAGGAACGAAAATGGATTCAAGAACGGATCGAAGTTGGAGCCCCAATAACGCCACGGGATGAGCAGCTTAGAATTTTGCGCAAACTAAATAGCGCAGAGGCATTTGAGTCATTCTTACAAACTAAATTTGTTGGGCAAAAGAGATTTTCGCTAGAGGGTGGAGAGTCTGTAATACCTTTACTTGATGTAATAATTTCATCAGCAGCTGATAGCAAATTAGATGAGGTTTGCATTGGTATGCCACACCGAGGTCGGCTTAATGTTTTAGCCAATATCGCTGGAAAATCTTATGGTCAAATATTTCAAGAGTTTGAAGGAAATTACCACGATAATGAGGTACATGGTTCTGGCGATGTGAAATATCATTTAGGAACAAAGGGTTTATTTACCTCACAATCTGGAGCAACAACTAAAATATACTTGGCAGCAAACCCATCTCATTTAGAGGCGGTTAATCCAGTTCTTGAAGGAATTGTTAGGGCAAAACAAGATAAATTAAAAGCAGCAGCTGGTGATACATCTATCGATGCGCAGAGCGCATACCCAGTGTTGCCAATCTTAGTTCACGGTGATGCAGCATTTGCTGGCCAAGGTGTTGTATCTGAAACACTTTCACTATCTCTACTAAAGGGGTATCGCACTGGCGGGACTATTCATGTCATTGTAAATAACCAAGTTGGATTTACTACCTCACCTCATGCAGCGCGCTCATCTACTTATGCAACCGATGTTGCAAAAATGATCCAGTCGCCGGTATTTCACGTAAATGGTGATGACCCAGAGGCGTGTGCCCGAGTGGCTCATCTGGCATTTGAGTATCGCCAAGCATTTAAAAAAGATGTAGTGATCGACATGCTCTGCTATAGAAGGCGTGGCCATAACGAAGGTGATGAGCCAAGTTTTACCCAACCAATGATGTATAAATTAGTTGATGCCAAAAGATCAACGCGAAAGCTATATACCGAATCGTTGATTGGTCGAGGCGATATCACGGTTGAAGAGGCGGAAGAGGTCTTGCGTGATTATCAACAACAACTAGAAAGTGTATTTACCGCAGTCCATAATACTGAACCTGTTAATGATCCAACTTGGAAAGCCCCAGTTGTCGCAGCTCCTGAGAGCGTTGTTACTGCAGTTAATGAAAGTGACTTAAAGAAAATTGCTGCCACACAATCTGCAATTCCTGATCACTTTACTGTCCATCCAAAACTACTACCGCAGTTAGTCAAGCGAACTCAAATGCTGGATGAATCAACAGTTGATTGGGCAGCGGGTGAAATGCTTGCCTTTGGCTCGCTATTGCTTGAAGGACATCCCATCAGAATGAGCGGACAGGATGTAAGACGTGGAACATTTAGTAATAGACATGCGGTTGTGGTTGATAAAGAGAACGGTAAAGATTTATTTCCACTTCGCTCACTAGTAAAAGATCCAAATCAATTCCATATTTATGACTCGCTGCTCTCAGAGTATGCGGTCATGGGATTTGAGTATGGCTACTCAGTTGAGCGCGATGATGCATTGGTAATTTGGGAGGCTCAATTTGGTGATTTTGCTAATGGAGCTCAAACAGTTGTCGATGAATTCATCTCATCCGCTCTGCAAAAGTGGGGTGAGCGTTCATCCATAGTATTACTCCTGCCACACGGATATGAGGGTCAAGGACCTGACCACTCTTCAGGAAGAATTGAAAGATTTTTAACTTTGTGCGCCGAGCAAAATATGACTGTTGCCCAACCTTCTACACCTGCTTCTTACTTCCATCTATTGCGTTGGCATATGAAAAATCCTGCAAGAAGGCCGTTGATAGTATTTGAACCAAAATCTATGTTGCGCTTAAAAGCCGCGGCCAGTGGATTAAAAGATTTCACAACAGGAACATTTAAGCCATTTATTTCAGATGATAAAGTTTCAAATGCAACTAGATTAATTTTCACATCAGGAAAGGTTTACTACGACCTTCTTGCTGAACGTGAAAAATTAAATGAGTTTTCAACTTCTATTGCAAGAATTGAACAGCTTTATCCACTGCCAATTGATGAAATTGTTGCAGAGGCTAAGAAGCATCCAAAAGCAACACTTTTATGGGTTCAAGATGAACCGGCTAACCAAGGGCCATGGCCATTTGTTTCACTGGCAACAACTGAGGCATTTATTGCTCATGAGGAGCTCTCCGGAAGAAATCTCCGTCGAGTGTCTCGTCGGGCAACCGCCAGCCCAGCCACTGGTAATCACCACCTGCATGAAGAAGAAGAAAAAGCATTAATGACTGAGGCTTTTACCCGCTAATTCCCTTTTTTATATCGCAAAATAACTTTTGCCAAGAATTGTTCGCCATCAATCCAACCCCAATCTCTGGAGTCAGAACTATTTGGGTTATCGCCTTCAACCCAGTACCTAATAACACTATGCTCCATTCTGCTTTCTTTAACTCGCTTTAATAACTTAACCCCTGGCCTTGCAGGATCTTGGAGTAAATAGATCCCACCAATCCTCAATCTGTGTTTCACACCACTTAGCTTGCGAACAATTAACCAATCCCCGTCATTATAGGCAGGTGACATAGAGTTTCCTGAAACTACTACCCTACTTATTCCAATCATGGGAGTATTCTCCCACTACAGGTTGGATTTAAATTAGCCAAGGAGAGAAATGTTTAATTCTTTAATCACAGCAATCGCACCAAAAGAAACAGTTTTTGCACATTGCGATCTACCATGTGGTGTTTATGATCCTGCACAAGCAAAAATTGAGGCTCAATCAGTAAAAGCTTGTATGGAAAAATATGCCGCAAGCAGTGACCCTGATTTCAAAGCACGCGCTGTTGCAATCAAGGAAGAACGTTCAGAGTTGGTCAAGCATCACTTATGGGTATTGTGGACTGACTACTTCAAAGCAAATCACTTTGAAACCTATCCTCAACTCCACTCACTATTTAACGAAGCAACAAAACTTGCTGGTGCAGGTGGAAGTAAAGGCACAAATGATGTGGCAGTGGCCAGCAAATTAATCGGTAAAATCGATGAAATAGCAGAAATTTTCTGGGCAACTAAAAAATAAATTACTGATTTCGCTAGTGGCTTAGAATTTTAAGCTACTAGCGATTTTTTTGTCCTTAACAGTACTTTCCTTCTCTGCAACCATCGTTTCGGCTGCAACTCTAGCCATGAATGAAACACGCTCTACAAACTTTCTCGTTACCAACGCTGATGCAATTAACCTGGCACTTTGGTGAACTTCAACCTCGAATTTTAAAACATTCTCAGCCAACCCAAGGCATCTAGCGGTTGCATGAATCTCTGTACCAATTCCAGCTGCACCTAAGATTTCCACTGCCAAATTGGTGGTTATCGTTGTTTCACCAAAATCTAGAAATTCAATTATTGCAGTGCTGCAGGCACTCTCCATCAGTGAAAGTATTTGGTTTGAACCGACAACAGGTAAATCGTTAACCCCTTGTGCAACTGAAGTATCACCAGGGCGAATAGTCATGGCTGACATACCTATCACACCAATAACTTGTTCTGGCTTCATAATCACAAGATTAGTGATTACTGAATTACTCTTGCGGGAACTCCCTGCGGATTTCGCTAGTTATTTCTATTTGTGTCGCACCATCAGCAGAAATCTCCGTATAAGTTGTTTGGGTATAGGTAATTTCAGTAAATGGTTGAGATTCTGTCGCTTGCATCATTTGATTGTAGAGATCCTCAGTTTGCTTATGTATGCGATGGTTTAGCTCTTGTGGTGCCTCTTCATTCAGAGCGTTACATAAAAGATTACGCATTAAAATGATAGCTGCATTTTCTTGCTCCATTTGATTGCGACATCCTTGACACTCCCCAAAATGTATTTCAACTAGATTCAACTGCTGATTATCTAAAATCTCATGGTCAATATAAAGCACTATGTTTGGTAACACCTGATCGCAAGAGATAAAGTTATTTTGCTGGTTCATTTTTTATCACCTGCTTTATCTTTTCCATACCCGCGATCCTTGGCATATGTAGCCAGAGAGGTTCGCAGTAATTTTCTGCCTCTATGCAACCTTGACATCACCGTTCCAGTTGGAACCTCTGTTATTTCTGCAATCTCTTTATATGAAAACCCCTCAACATCTGAGAGATAAACTGCAATTCGAAACTCCTCTGGCATAGCAGCCAGGGCATCTTTAATATCTTTGTCCGCAATATTTTCTAAGACTTCTTCCTCAGCCGATTTACCCTGATCACTTGTGTGTGAGGAGGCGGCAGCAATTTGCCAATCTTCCACCTCTCCTGCAGATATTTGTGGTCGGCGTTGATCTTTTCGATAATTATTAATAAACGTGGTGGTAAGAATTCTGTATAGCCAAGCTTTTAAATTAGTTCCGGGTTCAAATTGGTGAAAACTAGTAAATGCTTTTGCGTAAGTATCTTGAACTAAATCCTGTGCGTCGTGTGGATTTTTTGTATACCTCAATGCAGCACCATAAAGCTGTGAAGTAAAAACCAAAGCATCTTTTTCAAATCTAGCTTTACGCTGCGCCAAACTCTCTTTATTTCGGTCAACTACAGCTGGTAATAAATCTTCGTTACTCATTTGGGCTAAGGCTACCTCGAATGGGGTTTTAGAAAAACTGAAATTAGTTTTAAATCGACCATCGTGCTGACGCAGTGCGTTCATAGAAATTAAACCTCTACTCAGGTTGATTTATTCCCATAGGTGCTCCCTGGGCAGCAGGAAACCTCGACCTTACGCAGAAGACGGAAGGTAGACTGGTGGATATGACAAATTGGCCCGCACCTTTTCGAAATGGGCTCTCTCCTGCAAGTAAGCCAATTGATGCTCGATTAAGTATTCCTGGCTCAAAATCTGCAACTAACCGTGCATTGATTTTAGCAGCGCTTGCTAATTCGCCATCAAGAATTAGAAAGCCTCTCTCCTCTCGTGATACCGACTTAATGGTGAAGGGATTAAGAAGTTTAGGCTGCAAAATTGATGAAGTTAAGACAGATGGAGGATTTGATTATCAAATCACACCACAAAAGTTAGTAGGACCTGCTCAAATTGAAGTTGGTAATGCCGGAACTGTAATGCGCTTCTTGCCTCCGCTTGCATCCCTTGCTTCAGGATTAATTCATTTTGATGGTGACGAGCGATCACATGAGCGACCAATTGCCCCAGTTATAGATGCTTTGGAGCAGCTTGGTGTTTCCATAGAACACGGAAATAAATATCGATTACCAATAACTATAAACGGCTCTGGGAAAGTTAAAGGTGGTGAAGTCAAGATAGATGCAAGTGCTTCTAGTCAATTTGTTTCAGCACTGCTTTTACTTGCCCCAGCAACTGAGACCGGCATTACCATAAAAAATATCGGACCCAATTTACCCTCACTGCCACACATTCAAATGACAATTCAAATGCTTCAAGCGTTTGGTGCACAGGTAGAGTTGAGCAAAAATCAGTGGGTAGTAAAGCCAGTTAACTTCTCAGGTCAAGATTTAACAATTGAACCTGATCTATCTAACGCCGCACCATTCATGGCTGCCGCCATGATTTGCGGTGGCAGCGTTTTGATTAATGATTGGCCAAAATCAACCACCCAACCTGGAGATCAGTTACGTGAAATTTTTGCAAAAATGGGGGCGAGAATTGAACTTACATCAAGTGGTTTGAAGGTTTCTGGCAATGGTGAAATTAATGGCATAGATATTGATTTACATGATGTTGGTGAATTAACACCCGCAATTGCAGCCCTGTCATCTTTGGCTAAGTCGCCTTCAACTTTAAGAGGTATTGGACACCTACGCTTACATGAGACTGATCGACTCTCTGCGTTAGCTAATGAAATAAATAATCTTGGTGGAGCTGTTACTGAAGGCCCCGGTGAATTATTAATTAATCCAAGAAAAATGCTTGCCTCCCAAATCTTTAAAAGCTATGAGGATCATCGAATGGCAACTGCTGGGGCGATTATTGGTTTAGCCGTGGATGGAGTTACGGTTGAAAATATTGAAACTACGAGAAAAACTCTCCCAGATTTTCCAGGAATGTGGCAGATGATGCTCAAAGGGGCTTAATGGTCAGATCAAAGCGCAACTGGGACGAAGATGATGTTCGCATAAATAAGTCACGCCAATTTGGCTCAAGTAACAAGGCAAGAGCTCGAACTAAGGACCGACCAGATTATGCCAACGCCGATACGGCAACAATTATTGAGGTTGACCGAGGCCGAGTGAAATGTTTGATCCAAACAAAGACAGGTAAATTAATAATTACCGCAATGAAAGCAAGAGAGTTGGGAAAGAAATCAGTAGTTGTAGGAGACCTAGTCTCAGTAGTGGGTGACATTTCAGGTTCTGACGGCTCTTTGGCTCGAGTGGTTAGCGTGCTACCAAGAAAAAACTCATTAACTAGAACTATTGACGATCATGCGAATGACGAGCGGGTGATTGTTTCAAATGTTGATGTGATGGCAATTGTTATCTCAGCGGCAAACCCTGATCCAAAAATAGGTCTAGTCGACCGTGCCCTAGCCGTTGCATACGATCAGGGAATAAAACCAATAATTATTATGACTAAAAAAGATTTAGCTGATGGAGATGAATTTCTAAAAATCTATCAAGATCTTGAAATAAGAGTGTTTAAGATTGATAAATCGTCGAATCTTGCAACTCTCAAAAAAGAATTAGCTGGCAAGATAACTGTTCTATTAGGTCACTCTGGAGTAGGTAAATCCACATTGGTCAATAATTTATTATCTACTCCACAAAAGAATTCAATTAAGTCCGAGAATAAATCCACACAACAGGTGACTGGCGCAGTAAATGAGGTCACTGGTAGGGGTCGTCACACCACCTCAGGAGCTATTGCCTTGCCATTATCTTCGACCTTTGATTCAGATGAGTTCGGTTGGATTATTGACACCCCAGGAGTTCGCTCTTTTGGTATTGCGCATATCAAGCCTTCCAGAGTTATCTCAGCCTTTCCTGAATTTACCGAGGCAATTTCAAATTGCAAAAAGAATTGCTCGCACAATGAATCCTCTTGTGCTTTGAATCACTGGCCTGGATTTAACAATCAAAATCTAGCAAGGCTTGCAAGCCTGCGAAGAGTTTTATCTCTCGGTTAAGAAAAGTAAGTGTAATCTGAACGCTATGAAGGTTGATCTTAAAAATGCAACTAATAGGCAGGTTGACCTATCTTTGGCCGGAATGACCTGCGCCTCATGTGTTAGCACAATTGAGAGATCACTTAATAAATTACCTGGCGTAAGAGCTGCTGTAAATCTCGCCATGGAGTCAGCCCACATTATTGCCCCAAACAATATTTCAGATGCACAATTAATTTCAGCTGTTACCGCCGCTGGCTATAGCGCAAAGGCATTTAAAGGTGAGCGAGAGTCCTTTGAAAGATCTAATCGTCTGGGAGTAAGAGTTTTACTAACACTGCTTTTTACCACCCCAGTGATTTTGATTTCGATGTTCCATGATTGGCATGCGCAGATTGATAAAAACTTACTGCAATACCTTGATAGCTTTAATTCATTATTACAGAGCAATAAAGCAACTTTTGAAATTGCCTACCCCCAGGCGCCAATAACAACCTGGCTACTGATTGCACTTTCACTGCCGGTAGTTTTTATCTTTGCTTGGCCGATTCACAGAGCCGCAATCAAGAACCTACTTAATCCAACAATGGATACTCTGGTTTCGTTAGGTTCATTAATTTCATTTGCGTGGAGTGCTTACTCTGCCTTTGATTACCAGCCAAATTCAGCAATGCCAAATATTTATGTTGAAGTCTCCGCTGCCGTTATTTTCTTTGTAATGCTAGGTCGATACCTCGAACACAGAGCAAAACATAAAGCTGGCTCATCACTTGCGGAGTTGTTTAAACTTTCAGTTTCTGAAGTAGAGATCAAAGTTGAAAACGAAAACAGAATTATCCCAATCGATCAATTACAAGTAGGTGATATTTTCGTAGTTAAGCCGGGTGATCGCATTGCAACTGATGGGCAAGTAATCTCAGGATTTACCACGGTTAATAATGCTTTTCTTACCGGTGAAGTAACACCTATGGAGGTTTCCATTGGAAGTTTGGTATTTGCTGGATCAATAAATAACAATGGCAATATCATTGTGAAAGCTACTCGGGTTGGATCTGAAACAGAGTTAGCGCGAATTACAAGAATGGTGCTTGCGGCTCAATCTGAAAAAGCACCTGCCCAACAATTAGCGGATCGGGTTAGTAAAGTATTTGTTCCAGTTGTCCTTTTGCTAGCGATCGCAACTTTCTTCGCGTGGTATTTAAATGATGCAAATTTATCTAAATCAATCACTACCGCTGTGGCTGTCTTGGTGATTGCTTGCCCATGCGCCCTTGGCCTTGCCACTCCGATTGCGCTGTTAGTCGCAGCGGGTAAGGCGGCTCGCTCTGGGGTAGTAATTAGATCACCAAGATCAATTGAAAAGTCAGTCGGAATTACAGATGCAGTTTTTGATAAAACTGGCACAATTACTTCTGGGCAAATGCTCTTGCAACAAATGACATTGATCAATAATCCACTGACAACTGCAAATACAGCAATTGCTACATTAGATTTGATGAGTTATGCGTTAAGTATTGAAAGCATGGACTCTCATCCAGTTGCGGTAGCAATTTCAAAAGCACTCTCAAAACAAGGAATTAAAGTTTTAAAAGTATCTGAATTTGAACATACCCCTGGTAGTGGAGTGGCCGGGCGTGTGCAGTCAACAATCTCGGCTACCTCAAAGGCGGTTTTAATTGGCACGCCCATTTCAATTGCTCGTGCCACAACTGCTTTTTCGCCTGAAATTCAAAAAGCAATAGATTCAGGAGTTGCTCGATCAAATTCAATTGCCGTTCTTGCAGTAGATGGTTTGGCTTACGGTGTATTTGAGGTTGGTGATGAAATAAAAAGTGAGAGTAAATCTGCAATTTTACATTTACAAAAGATTGGAATAAATACTTGGTTAGCAACTGGAGACAATCAAGAGGTTGCCATTACAATTGGTACAGAGGTTGGTATTCCTGCTGATCATATTTTTGCCAACGCATCCCCCGCAGACAAATTAGCACTTGTTGAAAACCTACAAGCCAAAGGCAAGGTGCTAATGATTGGTGATGGCATAAATGATGCAGCAGCTTTGGCAAAAGCAGATCTAAGTATTGCTATGGGCTCTGGGACAGATACCGCAATAGCTGTGGCTGACATAACTTTGATTAGGTCATCCTTAAATGCGGTGATTGATAGCCTTGCAATATCAAAAAAGAGTGTGAAAATTATTAAATCAAATCTTGGTTGGGCCTTTTTCTACAATGTTGTGGGTATTCCAATTGCAGCGAGTGGAAATTTGTCACCTATGTATGCGGCGGCGGCGATGTCTTGTTCTTCACTATTTGTGGTTTTAAATAGTTTACGTATTAAATAAAATTGGTAGCGGGGGCAGGATTTGAACCTACGACCTCTGGGTTATGAGCCCAGCGAGCTACCGAGCTGCTCCACCCCGCGTCGGTAGTTAAATCCTAGAGTAGGTAAGGAATTAACCCAAATAAATGAATTTTTTATCTATTTTGTGCAGAAATTAATGCTGCAATTGCTGCTTTAACACGTGCTCTTGCTTTGTCTTCAGCTGCGCCATCTAATCGTTTTTGTGCTGCTTCAAGATCAGCATAAGCAGATTGCAATGATGCAATGGCTGATCTAATTGCCTGACTTGTGCCAGGCCCGCTGTTTATCGGTGCGTTTTGATCATTAGTCGATTCTGTTGTGCCAGAGTCGCCACCAAATACTTGATCTAAAGCACCTTGCAAGGTCTCACTAAACCCAATTTGATCACCAAATGAAACTAAAACTTTTTGTAGCAATGGATAAGCGGCGGTATTACCAGTCGCCCTTACATACACCGGTTGCACATATAACAAGCCTTTTCCAACTGGAAGTGTTAAAAGGTTTCCAAGCACTACATCAGCGCCACCTTGGCGAAGAAGTGACAAAGAAGTAGCAACCTCTGGCTTGGCCTCAAAATTGGATGCTACCTGTGATGGGCCTGCAACGTTTGTAGATCTTGGTAGTTGTAAGACAGTAATTTTTCCGTAATCATCACCAGCATCTGAGTTAACAACGGCAACTGCAGTTAAGTTTTCACGTCCACCCCGCGGAACAAATGGAGTGTATAGAGAAAATGTTGGTTTACTCTGACCAGGAATTTGCATTGTTAAGTAGTAAGGTGGTTGAACTCCTGAGTTAGCACCAAAACTTGATGGATCAAGTGGAACTCTCCAGAAGTCCTGTCCACCATAAAATGCATCAGCGGTCTTAACGTGATAAGCGCTCAGAATGTCGCGCTGCACCTTAAATAAGTCCTCTGGATATCGAATATGTGAGAGCAAACCAGCTGATATCTCACTCTTAGGTTTTAAAGTACCTGGAAAAGCTTTGCTCCATGCCGCTAATACTGGATCGTTTTCATCCCATTTGTATAGTGAAACCGTTCCATCATAAGCATCCACCGTAGCTTTCACTGAGTTTCGAATGTAATTAATGTTTTGATTATTCAATGAAAATGCGTTATTTGTGGAGGTCAGGGCATCACCGGTATTTGCCAAGTTCACAATTCGAGAGTTTGGATAACCAGCGCTAGTCGTAAACCCATCAATTATCCAAAGAATCTTGCCATCGATAATCGCTGGGTATGGATCTGCATCCAAAGTCAGCCAAGGTGCCACTTTTGCAACACGTTCTCTTGGATTTCTATTAAAAAGTATCTTTGACTCTGAATTAATTAAATTTGATAACAGGATTCTTTGTTCCTGGTAATTAATTGCAAACAAAAGCCGAGAGAATAATGAACCCATCGGCACTCCACCTTTGCCGGTGTAGGTGTAATTCTTTTGCCCATTTGGCGAATTATCATCTGGATAATCAAGCTCAACTGGATTATCGGTAGCTGGCCCACCAATAATGGAATAATTTGGAACGTTCTCACCAAAGTAAACACGAGGCTCGAACTCACCTAATCCTTTAGTTGGTGGAATATTCTCGATCACAAATGATGGTTTTCCATCTGCATCAACAGTGTTTCCGTAAGCACCGACCATTCCAAACCCGTGGGTGTAAACCAAGTGATCATTGATCCAATTTCGAGATGGATTTCCTGCAATATTTAGCTCTCGAATTGAAACTACAACATCACGCTCTTTACCATCAATTACATATCGATCAATATCAAGTGAATCTGAAAATGTGTAGTAAGGCTTAATTTGTTGCAATTGTCTAAATGTTGCTGAAAGAACATTTGGATCCATCAATCTTATATTGGCTATTGTTGCCGCATCATTTGCTAGTTGACCTGCTGAGGTGGTCACAGTTGCTTGATAATCGTTAACCTCCACATTGGTCAAGCCAAAAGCATCTCTGGTGGCTTCAATATTGCGTTGAATGAAAGGTGCTTCCTTGCTTGACTCTGATGGCTTGACTTGAAATTGCTGAATTGCTGCTGGATAAACTCCAGCAATTAAAACTGAAGCAATTACCATCAAAGCAACTCCAGCAGTTGGTAACAGCCAAGATCTTCTTACAATATTTGCAAAAAATAACAATGAACAGATCACCGCAATCGCCGACAAAATAGATTTGGCCGGCAATAGCGCATTTACATCTGAAAAGGTGAGACCAGTTATCAATCTGCCTTCTTTAAGCGTTAAAGCAAATCGGTCAAAGTAATAGGCAACCGCCTTAAGGAGAACTAATAAGCCAAGTAGTATTGAAAGCTGAACTCTGGCAGCAACAGTTGTGCGCTCCTCCTTTACTTGTGGCCTAATTCCGCCGTAGATGTAATGCACGGCAGCGGATGCAATAATCGCCAGCACGATGGTTGATATGGCCCAACCAATCAGGCCTTGATACATTGGCAATTTAAAGGCGAAAAATGAAATATCCAAACCAAATTGTGGATCTACTTTTCCAAATTCAGTTGAGTTTCTAAAAAGTAACCATTGCTCCCAAAATCTAGAGCCCGAAGAGCCAGCGAAATAAAAAATTACTAGAAATATTCCGATGCCAGCTAGGCGGCGAATTGGCTCAAGTTGAGCCCGGTATCTCTCTAAGTTATCTGCCTCAACTGAAACCGGCACATAAATTGGTCTTCTGCGAAATGCAAAATAAATATTGGTCGAGATAATTGCTGCTGTAATTAAACCAAAGGCCAAAAACAAATAGATTTTAGTAAATAGGGTAGTTTGCCAGACATTTACATAATCAACTGAGCGATACCAAAGAAAGTCAGCATAAAACCCACTGGAGGAAATCAAAACCGTACTAAGAACAAATAAAACGATTACAGTGATTGTTAGCGGACTGATTCGCCTGCGACCACCACCTCGATTGGCAAACGGATTTGGAAAGTTGCCACCAAAGCCGCTGCCACCAAATGGATTATTGCTTCGGTTAAATCCGCCGCCGCCAAAACCCGAATTACTCATGCGCAAATCTTATCTACTCTTAGGTAAAGCTCTGACAACTGGGAAACTTGGCGTTATCAGGCAGTTCTAAGAGTGAAATCGCCTCGGCGAGTGTGGCGACCGGCACAATCTTCATTACCTTTCCAGAGTTACCTGATTTTTGCTTGGCTAAGGCTTTTAGATTTTTGATATCCATACAATTTTCAGTTGGGGTCAGGAATATTTCTACACCATCTGCCTGTGCACCGATTATCTTCTCTGCAATCCCACCAATCGGTCCAACTCTGCCATCTGTAGTAATTGTGCCGGTGCCAGCGATATTACGGGAGCGAACCAAATTTTCTGGAGTTAACTTTTCCACCACACCAAGTGCAAAAATTAATCCACCGCTCGGCCCACCAGTTTCTTCAAGTTTTATCTTGACATCAAATGGAAAATCAAATTGCTCTTCAATATTTATCCCGATAAATGCTGAATTATCCTCTCGGGCTGATAATTTAATCGACTTAGTTAACACACCTAATCCAGCCCTAATTACTTTAATCGTTACCAAATCACCTGGCTTTTTATCACCTAGATACGCAATTAATTCCGAAGAGCTTTTGACTGTCCGGTCATCAATGCTCAGTAGCTGATCCGATACTTCAATAGCTTTATATGCATTTGAACTCTTATTTATGTCTAGAACAACAATTTTTGACGCACTCTTATACCCAAGATAAGAAAGAGCCGCAGCGGTGGCATTTATTTGCGAGCCACTCATTTCAGCTGCGCCCTCTTCTACCGCCTGCTCTGCTGTTTCTCCCTCGGGATAAACTTCAGAACGGGGAATGACTGCGCGATCTTTATCTACCCAGCCATACAAAATATCAAAGCCAGTTATATAGGAATCTGGATCGGTGACCATTACTGATGTGACTGATAATTTTCCACTGGTGGGATAGACCTTAGTACCAGTAATGGTTATCGCCGAACCAAGAATATTTTGTGGATCCCCCGGTGAGAGAATTACAAATGGTGCAGGTAAAAAAAATGCTGCCAGCATCAGCAGAGTGACCAATACTTTGGTAGGTGTAAGCAGGCGACCTTTTACAGGCATGATTGATCTCATTTTAATTAATTTCTCGAAGCTTATTTTTTATGTCTAAAACTATTTTGAAATTTACTAAACTTATTGACCGAACGATTAGTCTGATTGTCATACTTAGATTTGTATTTGGTTACCCACACCCCATAGATGGTGGCACCCAAAACAGCTGTGATCGGAATTACCCACCAGATCAGGGCCACCGCTGAAGTTGAACTCATGAGGTAATAGTAATCAGCCGGGAAGAAAAAAGGTGGCATTATTGTTCTATAGGAATCGCTGGTCTTTCTATCAAGTGAATTGAGGGAGTTGTTTGTAAATGAGTTTTGGATTTCTTCCAAATGAAGGGCAACCTGATTTTGACGCGCTGCTTAAAAAATTCTCAGAAATGGGAATCGACTCTGGTGTATTAGCTGGTGCGAAATCCTTTATCGAGGGCATGGGTGCCAATAAATCTGGTGAACAAAACTTAATAACCGTTGCTAACCTGCGAGAGATATCTAGAAAAATTATTACCGCTAAAGGTGATCTTCCGGTGGGCAGTGTTGACCTGCAGCAACTCTCCCAATCCTTAACTATCGCCAACACTTGGCTGGATACCGAAATCTTGTTCCCAGCAGCGACTGTTTCCAATCAAAGTGCATGGGCAAAGCGAGATTGGTTAGATGAATCTGTTAATGGTTGGCAGCAGCTATTTGAGCCACTAGCAGTTGGCATGGCCGATGCCTTAGGAAATGTGATTGCTAGCTCCAACAACACACTGCCGATTGAGTTCATGGGATCAGGGGAGCAAAACCCGCAGCAGCAGGAGGCTATGAAATTAATGCTGGCTCGAATTTTGCGAGGATTTATGGGCACCTTAATTGCCACTCAACTTGGGCAAGGCATTGGCACACTTGCCAACACCATCACTGGTGCTAATGATGTGGCTATTCCACTGCTAAAAGCAGACTCTGGATCCCACTTGATTCCCCAAAACATCACTGAGTGGGCAGATGGTTTAGGAATAGATCTAGAGCAAATTCGAATTTACTTATCCTTGCGCGAGGCTGCTGCGGCGAGGTTGTTTGCCAATACCCCATGGCTTGAAAACTATATTAAGGATTTAATCATTGCTTACGGTGAAGGAATCACTATTGATGTTGACTCTATTACCAGACAAGCGGAGGAGGCGATGGCTGGCGGTGAAATAGATATTAATAATCCCCAATCAATTAACATCGCATTAAATGCCGGTTTATTTACACCACAACAAACTCCTGCACAAGAGCTTGCCTTAACTAGATTGGAAATGACACTTGCATTAATTGAAGGCTGGATTGATCATGTTATATCCGCTGTTGCTAGTGAAAAAATTCCAGCCTTTAACGCTTTGATTGAAAACTCTCGTCGTCGTCGAGCTACAAACTCACCAATGCAACAAATATTTGCAAACCTGTTAGGAGTTGAGGTCTCGCCAAGAAAAATGCGTGAGGCATCTGCTTTCTGGAGTGAGGTTAAAAAGCTACGGGGAGCAGATGGTCGCGATAAGTGCTGGGAGGATCCAGCATTTTTACCTATGCCAAATGATCTATCTGATGTAAAAAACTTCTTGGATAGTGTCACCGTGCCAGATGACCTATCTGGCTTGATCTAAATCCACAAAAGTAAAAGCGAAATCCCCGGGCGCACAATTTCTTATCTGCCTTCCCCTTGCAGATATGAAACGGTTATCCGGGGACTTCGTAGCGTAAAGATATGGGAATAAAAGTTGGGAATCAACTTAAAAGGGTGTTTTAAAAACTTATTTTAAAATATTTTTTTAGCACTCGCGGTGCACCTGTGATAAAAAATAAAGTATCTAATCCCCTTCAGCATGGCATACGGCAAATAAGTATCAAGATTGCGTAAAATTTAACCGCACTCTGTGGATTAACCTGTGGAGATAAGCGCAATTATGGTGGATAAGAAGAGGTAATGGTGGATAACTTTGAGCAAGAAATCCTCTTTTCGGAGATTTTTCCGCAGGTTGCTCAAATCGCTAAGCGTAGAAAAAGTGATGATGCTAAATTGCCACAGAATTTGCCCGCATATCGGGTAATTCGAAAGGAGCGCAGGCGCCGCGGCATCAGCGCCTTTCGTCAGGGTGGAGTGATTGAGATTCACATCCCAGCACGGATGAGCAGGCGGCAAGAGATCGAAATAATTCCAGAGATGATTGCCATGGTACTAAGGCGAGAGGCACGCGAGCGCAAAACCGACCTACAACTGATGCAGATCGGAGTGGAGCAACTTGCCACCTACCTACCGGAGTTTGATATTTATCCAGCAAGTATTAATTGGCGCAGCATGAATGAACGATGGGGCTCTTGCACCACAGTAGATCGCACAATTCGAATCTCTGATCGATTAATTGGTGCACCAAGTTATGTTTTAAATTACATAATTTTCCATGAGCTTATTCATTTGAAGGTCATCGCTCATGATCAGGAGTTCAACAATTATTTAAGTAGATTCACCGATAAAGATAAAGCGGAGGCATTTTTGGAAGGGTTTGAACTTGGCTGCCAAAGTGGTGCTCCTGCGCTACTGCCGGCGGCAAATAACTAGTTTTACCCCTTTTTTCTCAGTTATTACTTAATATTTTAGATTTTAGGCGTGGAAAACCCCAGTTGCAGCAGTTGCGGGGGGTATGGTGAAGCCATTCGTACTCACATGCAGGAACTAACCTACATGCTCCCAAGAGTGCGGCGGATGGAGGAAGAAAATGGCAGAAGAGTATAAAGGTGAGGCTTACTGCGTTAAGTGCAAAGAGAAGCGCTCCTTTGAAGGACATGTAAAGGTCTCTGATTCCGGTCGCCGTATGGCACAGGGAATCTGCCCAGTTTGTGGCACAAAGGTAAATCGTATTCTTGGTAAGGCTTAATAAATAAGCAGGTAACCAAATGTAAAAGCGGGGGTGGTTACATACCATCCCCGCTTTTTTATGTTAACCCTTTCTAGTTAACAGTTGTTGTTTAAAAAAAATTTAACTTGCCTGCGCCACCTTTGCTGGTCTGCCTGGTGTTCGCTTGCTTTGAATTATCTGACCTTCATCAAATAACTCACCTCCCCATACGCCACATGGCTCAGCTCTTGAGATCGCCCCAGCTAAGCACTTAGCTTTAACGGGGCAACCTGCGCACAACACCTTTGCTTGGGCGATTACCGGCGCGCTATCGCTGAAAAAGAGCTCTGGATCAGCGCCGTGGCAGGGAAGGGTAATCACCGCTACTTGCTGCTTGATCTCTGGGGCAAAAGGATTATCAGCGCGCTTATATCCACCTGTCGCCGGCTTGTTCTTCTCTGCACTGTAATTGGTTGCAGAGTTTGTGGCGTAATCGGTATAGGAGATAACTGGGGCATCCTCATAAGCCCAGGTGACATCACCTAATCCAATTTTGGCGGTCGGGCCTTGTGCCCAACCGGGGATAAGTAGTTCGCTGAAGAGAACGGTCATCGTTCTCACCTTTCCTTTCGGTTGCATTGCGTTGGTTTACTGCTTTGCCATTTGGCAATTTTTTATTTGGAGAAAAGAAAAAGGGCCCCCGAATCATTAGATTCGCGGGCCCCTTGGCTCCTATCTCGACTTTAGCCGATATAGCTCCGAGGGGTGCGACCTAATGTGAAGGTATAAAAACCCTTATTAGAGCGCTTATTTGTCCAGTTTGAACGGTATGAAGAGGCCGCCGTTACTGGATTAATGGCATACCAATTAGCAGCAACCGCTGAAATAGCAGCTGCTGTCTTAGAGATAAGTACTTTTGCCATTCCCGAAGAGTAAAGCATTGGGGGTATGAGGTGCAACTTAATTAAATTGCTCTAGAAATACGCTGGGTTTGCCAGCGTAGGTAATTTGAATCCGCTGCTTTGCCCGGGTAACTCCAACATAAAATAGCCTGCGCTCCTCATTTAAATCATTACCCATTGGTAGCACTCCATCTGAGACCCCAATTAAAAATAGCTGATTCCACTCCAAACCTTTTGCTGCATGCAAGGTGGCAAGTGTTACCCCAGGCAGGGTTGGTGGATTATTTTGTTCAGCCCGATCCTCAATCTCACGTAAGAAGGCGCGCATGTTGCTACCGCCATTTTCTTGAATACTTTTAGCAAGTCGCAAAAAAGCGGTCACATAATCCGCATCACCAAATGGCCGAAGCACAGCAACTAGATCGGCGTACCAATCTCCATCCTCAGATGGAAGTACTGAAGCGCTCCTAATCAATCTCATCACATCTCTAACATCTACCCGATCAAAAAATCGCTCACCTGATCTGATCTGGCTCAAAACCTGGGCATTATTCAGTGCTGATTTAACCTGATCAAGTTGGGCGTTAGTTCTAGCCAGTATCGCAATCTCAGATGAATCAGCTCCAGATGCAATAACTTTTTTCACCTCAGCTACCACATATGCAATCTCATCTCCGCTGGAGTTAAAGCCATTTACTGCAGGCTTTTCACCATGTTCATTAGCAGATTGCAACTCATCCCCATGATCACTTACTAAATTGCCTTGTCGTAAAATCTTATTTGCGGTATTTATTATCTCTGGGGTTGATCGATAGCCACGCGATAATCTAAAAACCTGGGCGTTCGGAAAGCGGTTTTTAAAGTTCAGCAAGAAGTTTGAAGTGGCGCCTGCAAATGAGTAAATAGTCTGGGCTGCATCCCCCACTACGCACAGCTCCTGTCGATTCCCTAGCCACAGATTGAGCAATCTCTGTTGCAATGGTGAGACATCTTGGTACTCATCAACGGTGAAATAGCGATACTGATCGCGCACTCGCTCTCTTACCCCACGATCCTCCTCTAACATGCCCACACAAAGGAGTAGAACATCTTCAAAATCTAATCCCCGCTCCTGCTTTTTTAATGATTCATACGCTTCATAAACCTGCGCAACCATGGCTAAATTTTCATTTTCACCTTTGTTGTTTGGCAATTTAACTAAACGCTCATTAGCAACTGCCTGCTCGTGATAATCCTGCGGTGAAATCTCCAGCACCTTTGCCCATTCAATCTCACCTGATATCTCCCGAAGTGCGTTGGCAGAGGCCGGGATTGCCACATCTGCTCTGCTGATTGCTTGGCTAATAAAGCCAGATTTTGAGGTGAGTAATGACGGAAATTGTCCGCCAAAGGCGTAGGGCCAAAAATATAAAAGTTGCTTAAGTGCTGCCGAGTGAAATGTTCTAGCAGTTGCATTTGCAATACCTAATCCGCGCAGCCGTGCACGCATCTCACCAGCAGCTTTGGCAGTAAAGGTAAGTGCCAAAACTTTGGTGGGATCGGTGACACCGGAGTTAATTGCATATGCAATTCGGTGGGTGATAACTCTAGTTTTTCCCGTGCCTGCTCCAGCAATTACACAAATAGGGCCATTAATTGCAGTTACTACCGCTAATTGCTCGGGATCAAGATTAGCCAGGATTACTGAATTATCTACCGCCATGACTCTTCGCCAACCAAGTCAATATCAGCACCCGTCCCATACCAAGCCTTAATCATTTGCCGTGCAACACTAATTTCAAGTGGCAGGATTAAAGATTTATCAGCGATCGCAGCTTTCATATCAGCTCTGGTAAACCAGCGAATCTCCTCTATCTCATCCCCATCTGGTCTGGCCAATTGCGGAGTATTTGTAATCGCTTCAAAGGCGATCATCAATGATGCCGGAAATGGCCATGGTTGTGAGCCTAAGTAATTAATTTCACTCACCTGCACTCCTGCCTCTTCACCAACCTCTCTAACTACACAATTTTCAAATGATTCACCAGGTTCAACAAACCCAGCAAATGTTGAAAAGCGGTGCTTAGGCCAAACCTTTTGTCGGCCAAGCAAAATGCGATCTTGAATATCTTTTACTAAGACAATAATTGCGCTATCAGTTCGAGGGTAATGCTCACTTTGATCATCAACGCACTTTCTTACCGCACCACCCAAAACCACATTGGTAGCCCCACCACAGATTGAACATCTTGGATGTTTCTGGTGCCAATTAGCCAGCCCTTGGGCGTGCACCGTAAGGCCAATATCTCGAGCAGATAAAAAAGCGCCAATCTGTCGCAAAGTTTTATACTCAAATTGATTATCAACTTTAGCAACTAGGTGGCGAATGAAAAATGCTGTTGAATCTTTAGTACCTAAAAAGTAATCGGTTTGGGATTGATAGGCACCCAAAGTTGAGCCTTTTAGGAAAAGTACCTGATCATTTATCACTGCAAATTTTTCCTCAAAAAATATCAAAACTTGACCATCGGAAAATGCGCTACTGAGATATTTCTCATCACTTCGCAAATGGGCAGCCCGATCAACTTCAGCTGCTGCTAGCGGGAGTTTTAGCGGTTTAATCGGTGCCATCACCGCCCGACCCTACTAGCCTGTCGTCATGGTTGTCGCCCCCGCTCAAAAAATGAGAGTGATCTCATGGAACCTGTTACATGGTGCGCAGATCCCACCTATTAAAAATCAAGAGTGGCAAAAAAGTTTGGAGAGTGCAGCTGCTGCGGTGGCCAAAAATTATCATCCAGATTTTATTGGCATCCAAGAGGTGGATTATCTGCAGCCTAGATCTGGTGGAGTTAATCAAACAAAACTTATTGCTGAGGAGTTAGAGCTTAAATATTGGGCCTATCTACCATCATTAATCGGCACACCTGGTGAGCGATGGCACAAGGTTAAAGATTTTGAAAAGGCGCTAATCACAAATAAATCCAAGCAAATAAGCAAAGAGAAGAGCTATGGAATTGGGATTGCATCCAACGTAGCGATAAAAAAACTGCACCTGAAATATCTTGGTCGGTCTTTAGTGGGAATGCCGCTGTTGATCCCTAAAGAGGATGGGCGGGGTGCGAAATTTATTTATGTAAAGGATGAACCAAGAATGGCGCTGATTGCCGAGCTTGAAAATGGTGTAACTATTGCTAATACGCATCTTTCATTTGTGCCGGGTGTAAATATTTTTCAACTAAACCGCTTAAGCTCCTTAATGAAGCACTTACCTGGAGATCAAATATTAATTGGAGATTTAAATCTGCCAGGTAATCTGCCTACCAAGGTGAGTGGATTTAAATCGTTAATTGGCCACTCCACCTACCCAAGTTGGAAGCCATCCATCCAGTTTGATTACATTTTGGCTCGCAAATCAGCGCGGGTCACGGTGAAAGTACTACCAACCTTAAATACTTCAATCTCAGATCATGTACCGATTGGGGTAGAACTTAAATTTCAATAGGAATTTTACTAATTAAATCAACTAGCTCTTTCTCATTCAAAATATCTGCCACTCTAACCGTCTCATTATCTGCCACATAATGAAAAGCTGCACTGACATTTTCGATAGGAATATTCTTTAGCTTGGCATAAGCCAGGCGATACATAGCAAGCTGAATAGCTGCATTTGCCAAGTCATCACCTGATTTAACTTTGCCAGTCTTCCAATCTACAACCTCATAATGGTTGGAGCTTTTCTGATAAACCGCATCAATCCTTCCTCTGATGAGGGTGCTTTCAATCATTGTCTCAAAGCCAACCTCCACATCAACTGGGCTTTGATTAGCCCAATCACTTGCTAGCCATGCAGCTTGTAACTTATCTAGTGGTTCATCCTGCGCTGCTGATTCTGCGCTACCAGAATTAAATAAATCATCCATTGATATTAAAGCTGGGTGTTTGAAGTAGTTTTCAAGCCAAAGGTGAAAATCAGTTCCGCGCCTTGCATATTTATCTATGTGATTTGGCATTGGTCGGCGTAGACGAAGTGCAAGTGATTGTGGGTCATTTGCTAAATACAGCAAGGTGGAGACTGATAATCTGCTTGGTAGAGTTACTGACAGTTGTTCACTTTTATTTGCAATCTCGGTGATAATCCCTTGCATATCTTGAATTAGATCTGCTGCTAAATTATCTTGCGATTTTGCTAGTAATTTCGCCATCTCATCTTTGGTAAAGGGTTTGGCTTGGTCAACTAAATCAGCAATTTTTCGTAGCTTAATTACCTCACTTTTTTCCTCCGGCCAAACTCCGGTAGTTGGATTTTCTTTGATTGGATTTCCTCCCTCTGCAGGTGGGGTATCAGCCAGAACTACTCCACCTTTTATAGTTGTTAATGCACCTGCAAATAGAGTAAATAATTCACTTGGTGCAACAATATTGGCGCCACTTCTAAAGTGTGAGGTGGTGAGAATTAATCCTTGCTTTGCTCTAGTAATTGCCACATAGGCAAGGCGCATCTCCTCCATATTTTTGCGGTCATTCCATCGATCACCAAATATTTCGATGCCAGTTTTTAACTCTTTGTTTGTGGAAAAGTTAGCAAAATTAATGGAGGGCAATTGCTGGTTGTCACCACGCATACTGACAGGGATGCTGCCAGCATTTCTTATCCAGTTATCAGATTTTTTTCCAGAGTTTGGGAAACTTTTTTCAGCCAAACCTGGGATCGCTACATAATCCCACTCTGCACCCTTTGCCGCATGAATAGTCAATATCTGAACCGCATCACTTCTGACATCAACCTCAGCTGGCTTTAATCCACCCTCTGTTTCTTCAGCAATTTTTAGCCATTGCAGAAAGCCCAACAAGGTGCCACCATTTTTTTCAAATCTAGCAGCCTCATCAAGAAAGCGATCAATGTTTTTTTGCCCTTGCTGCCAGCCATCTCTTACCAAAACTTCAGTATCTAAGGATAAAAACTGCTCTACCTCCACAATTGCATCGGTAATTGAACCATGTAATTTACGGCGCAGGGTACGAAGTGAGAGCGCAAATTTTCTAAGCCTTGCTAAACCCTCTTGCGTAAATTCTGGAGTTCGAAGGTATTTCTTTAACTCTGCGGGAGTCAAAATCAACAACTGCTCAAGTGATTCAATAATTGAGCCAGTTGCAAACTCATCTGCTGTGGCAGCCACCTCCTTGTTTTGCTCCAACGCCTGTTTTAATTGCTCACCCCGAGAGTAATCATTTGCCCGGGCAAATGATTTAGTAAATCCACCAAGTGCCATTAAATCTCTAGCACCTAAATTTAAATAGGGACCAGTTAATAACCGCATTAAAGCGGTGCCCGAATCTGGCATGGTTAATGTCTTGAGTAAGGCAATAATGTCAGCCACCTCTGGAGTTTGAATTAAACCCCCGACGCCGACTACATCTGTGGGAATATTTAATTCTCGAAAAGCTGATTGGATCGCATCTATTTGGGATCGATTACGGACCAATACTGCAAAGGTTGATCTTTGATCAGCGGTGAGCTCCTCACGTTTTTTATCAAACCAGTACTTTGAAAAATAAGTAGCAATCTCTTCACCCTCTTGAATCTGGGTTTCAGATACTGCGCAGATAACCTCACCGATTTGAGCATTTGGTCGGGCTTTCAATTTTGCAATTTTACTCGTTAGGCAAATCTTATCAATTACCACATTTGCTAGATCCAAGATTGCGTGGTCATTTCGCCAAGTAGTAAGCAACTCATGTCTCGTTGCTTTACTGTTGAATGATTGTGAAAAAGTATCTAAGGTTTCAGAGCTGGCACTGCGCCAACCATAGATAGCCTGATTTGGATCCCCAACTGCTGTGACTGGGTGGTTATCTCCAAATAAATTGGATAGAAATTGAATTTGATTAAAAGAAGTATCTTGGTACTCATCAAGAAGGACAACTTTATATTTCTCTCGTTCAATTCTGGCAATATCATCGCCATAATTAGATTTACTCTCCTTTACTAACCTTGCCGCAATAGACATGTGATCATTAAAGGTAAGTAAACCGTGCTCTTTTCGACGTTGATCAAATGCTTCTACAATTGGCAAAATTGCCAGCCGTTGCATCAACTCCTCTTTGAACTCAATTATCGGATTAGTTTGTTTATCAGAAAATTGTGAAATATCCGCTAGTAGCCCTTCGGTATATTCAGTAATCTCTGCTGCGGTTTTGTCATTTTCTGCCAGCTGAGTAGATAAATCCATCACCTCTTTAATTACTGAATTTGGTGAGCCATTAATTGGTAGATCATTTCCGACAAATCTTGCCACCACTTGTGATGCAAGTTGCCAAGCAGCTGCCTCACCAATTGGATCTACATCAGCATCTATGCCAATTCGGATCGCGTGCTCGGCTAATACTCGACCAGCATAGGAGTGATAGGTGGAAACTGTTAAGCCAGATTCATCTAGATGATCTGGTAGTAATTTTGCACTTTTTAATTGGCGCAGGCGAGTTTTGATTCGCTTTGATAACTCACCGGCAGCTTTGCGGGTGAAGGTAAGGCCAAGTAATTGATCTGGGGTAATTATTGAGTTTGCGACAAGATATAAAACACGCTGGCTCATCGTCTCAGTTTTTCCAGAGCCAGCACCCGCAACTACAACTGCAGGGGCAAGTGGTGATTGGATTATTGGTATCTGCTCATCTGTTGGCATCTTAAATTGCGGATCAACTGATTGGATTTTCTTGGCAATATCAATTGCTGAGTATTTAATGCTCATGGCGCGATCACCGACCTGCCAGCAGGTTGAATTGGACAGGAGGATTTGACTGCGCAACTGCGACAGCGCTCATTAATGGTGGCAACAAAGGAGCTCTTACTCATGTCTTGCGCAATCTGTGAGATCTCATCAGTGACTGCTTTAGCATCAACCTTCGCCTGTACTCGCTCCTGCACACTTTTAACCTTGTGATCTCCCACGTAGATTAATTGCGCACCAGCCACCTCTTGATGCGCTAACTTATTTTCAAATCCGTTATTTACTACCGCTAATTGATAACTTTGCAATTGCTTGTTGGTAAGTGCATCAGCTTTAGATATCGCAGTTGCACCTGTCTTTAAATCTACGATGTAATACTTATTATCTGCAGTTAATTCAATGCGATCTATCGCACCTGAAACTATTGCTTTTCCTAATTTGAACTCAAATTTTTCCTCCACCGCTACAAGTTGGTTGTTGTTTTCTAGGTTCCAGCCATAAAACTTCTTTAGCATCAAAGATGCCCGGCGATACTCATAATCTTTAATCCAACCTTGATTCATATCAATTAAACTCCACGCGCCCTTTAATTTAGATTCAAGTTGATCAAGTGAGAGATGCGGATCAGATTTTAATTGCGCCGCGATCACATGGATCGCACTACCTAATACCTGCGCAGTTGAATCAGCATCCCTGCCGCCGGATTGCTCCAACATCCACTTAAGGCCGCACTCAGTGAAGGATTCAAGTGAGCTAGGAGATATGCGAAGCACCTCTTCAGCAGTAATTACCGGTGAGGTGGTTGAGGGCGGTGTAATCCCAACCCAGTTGCTTGGTTCTGCTGCCTTCACGCCATTTGTTGCCAAGGTTTTAAGCGCCCGCGTTGCAAACTCTAATTGCGCACCAGTTGCATCCTTTGCCATTCGGCGCAGCTCTGCCACCAGCGCTGGTTGCGTAATTGATCGCTGCCTACTGGAAATCTTTATCTCATCTGGTGCTAATTTTTCAAAGTATCTGGATGGTTGATTATCCTCTTGAGAGACTGCGGTAATAAATAATTTTTCACTTGCGCGTGATAAAGCAACATTTAATAATCTCTCTTCATCAACTACTAATCCAGCAGCAGATATTGCATCTAACTGTGCGGGGTTACTAATACCGTGGCGAAATATCTCCACTAATCGCTCACTGCCAAGCAGTGAACCACGCTGTCTTAAGTTGGGCCAGCTACCTTCTTGCACTCCAGCTATCGCTACATATCGCCACTGCAAACCTTTAGCTGAGTGGACAGTCATCACTGAGACCGCATCACCTTTTTGCGCAGTAGCGGTGATGCTATCTGACAATATTTTCTCACCCAACAACTGGTCAATAAATAAGGCAGCGCCACCACCAAGTAATCTTTGGCTAAATCTTCTTGCCACCTCAAATAAGGTGATTACTGCATCTAGGTTTTGATCAGCCACCGCGCCAGCTCTGCCGCCATTAATAGCTTGCTGCTGCCAATAAGTTGAGATCGCCTCACCTTCATAATTTTTTGCATTACTCCAGATACTCCAAAGTAAATCTGAAATATCCTTTGATTTTGCATAATCTTTTTTAACCTGCCGGATCAAATCATTTATCCGCTTAAGCGGGATTAATTGCTCCCAAGGTAGCTCTGGGGTGACAGATGTTAGGTGATCTAAAATTAATTGCGTTGAATTTTTACGATCTCCCTCTTTTTGCTCCTTGGTTAGCGCAATTCGCATTGCGCGCAAGGAGATTGCATCCGCTCCAGCAAACTCACCTTTTAACAGCTCTTCAATCTGCTCCCAATTTGCTGGTATCAACTTGAGCTGACCTAAGACAATCTCTGCGATAGTAATAATTGGCTTTATTGCTGGGTTATCAGCAAGTGATAGCGCTGCTGCATCAATCTCAACTGGAATTGAATTAACTGCAAATGCCCGCTGCAGGGCAGATACTTGTGCGCCAGGTGATCTAAGAATTACTGCCATCTCAGACCATTTGACGCCATCTCGTAGATGAGCTGCTCTAAATTGATGGGCAATGTAATTTGCCTCATCACTAACACTGGCCAGCATTACTACATTTTTTTCACTGACATTTCGGTATATGGTTGGCAGGGTTATAACATTTTTTATGCCCGCATCTTCAAGATCGGCCATTAAATTCTCTGGGTCAGCGCCGCGAAATCTACCAACGGCAGAATCAACATCTGCAAATATTACTAATTCATCACCACTTAGTAACTGCAGTAATTTGCGCTGAGCCTTATCAGACTCTTGAAACTCATCAACATAGATCACTTTAAATAATTTGCGATACTTTTCAAGTAATTTTTGATTCTCCTGCAGTTTTTCAACCGCTTCAATGACTATCTCACTGGGATCAATTCGGATTATTGAACTTGCTGGGGTTAGATCTTTAAGCGCCGAAACTGATTTATATCTTTGCCAGAAATCACAGATCGCAGGCCAATACTTTTGTTGATACTTTTTGCCAGCCGCCAATAGCTCATCGGGTGAGCTGCCTCGTTCAGTTGCGCGGTTTATAAACTCCCGCAGCTCTTTAGCAAAGCCTCTAGTGCTAAGTGCTGGGATTAACTCTTTGGGCCAAGATGTTTTACTTAAATCCTTTATATCCTGTTCTAATAATCCTCTAATTTGAGCATCTTGTTCAGCTCCTGAGAGCAGTACATACTTTTTACTCTCACCCGCACTGGCATTAATTGGATCATTTAGCATCATAAATGCCAGTGAGTGAAATGTTCTAGCAATCGGCTCATTTACAGTGTGGGCTTTAGGATTTGCGGCTGCGATCTGATCTCGCAATTTACTGGCGCTGGCTCTGCCATAGGTAATCGCTAAAATAGAGTTTGCATCATCCCCGTTAGCAATTCGATTTGCGATCGCAGAAATTAAGGTTGAAGTTTTTCCACTTCCTGCCCTACCCATTACCAATAACTTTGAGCTGCGGTGATTTACTACCGCCTTTTGTTGCTGATTTAATTCAGCCACTGCAATCGCATCACTCTTATGGGCAGCGCGAAGCAGCTTTATCTCAGAGGTATTTTTAGGGCTCACCACGTACTTAATTTAACTAGCCAACACCGACAATCAGGCTAAAGCCTCACCACTTTGGGCTTAAGAGTTCTCGTTCGCTCGCTTTGCTTTAGAGGTATTTCTTGCCCGGGTAGAGCCATCTAAAATAACCTTTCGAATTCGAACTACTGCAGGTGTTACCTCAACACACTCATCCTCTCGGCAAAACTCCAACGCCCCTTCCATATTTAATTTCTTGGCTGGAATTAATCGCTCAGTTTCATCGGTGCCAGATGCTCGCATATTTGTTAATTTCTTCTCCCGCACACAATTAACATCTAAATCCTCATTACGAGAGTTTTCACCAATCACCATGCCCTCATAAACCTCATCCCCTGGCTCCACAAATATCGCACCACGATCTTGGGTGCCATAAAGTGCGTAACTTGTTACTACTCCCATTCGATCTGAAACTAATGAACCAGTTGCGCGAGTGCGCAGCTCACCATGCCACGCCTCATAACCATCAAATACATGGTGAAGTAAGCCAGTTCCACGGGTCTCAGTTAAAAACTCAGTTCTAAAACCAATTAAGCCTCGGGATGGAACTCGGTAATCAAGTCTTATCCAACTAGTGCCGTGGTTAACCATCTGCTCCATCCGACCCTTGCGCAGCGCCATTAATTGAGTAATTACACCTAGGTACTCCTCTGGTGCGTCAATTGATAATCGCTCCATTGGCTCATGCACCTTGCCATCAATAATTTTGGTAACCACCTGCGGCTTACCAACAGTTAACTCAAATCCTTCTCGCTTCATAATTTCAACTAGTACTGCAAGTTGCAGCTCACCTCGACCCTGCACCTCCCAGGTGTCAGGACGCTCGGTATTTAACACCCGCAGTGAAACATTTCCTACCAACTCAGCATCTAATCGACCTTTCACCTGCCGGGCGGTTAATTTATTTCCACTCTTGCCAGCCAGTGGTGAGGTGTTAATGCCAATAGTCATCGAAATACTTGGCTCATCCACAATAATTAATGGCAACGGATGTGGGTTTTCTAAATCAGCAAGTGTTTCACCTAAGGTAATAGACTCAATTCCAGCCACCGCAATAATGTCGCCTGGGTGAGCCTCCTCCGCTGGCACTCGCTCAAGTGCTTCAGTCATTAATAACTCAGAAACTTTTACGCGCTGCGTGCTGCCATCAGTTTTAATCCAGGTGACTGATTGGCCTTTTTTAATAACACCCTCACGTACTCGACAAAGGGCAAGCCTGCCTAAGAAAGGAGATGAATCTAGGTTGGTTACATGTGCTTGCAGCGGTGCACCTTCATGGTACTGCGGTGCTGGAATTGCAGAAAATATCGTCTCAAATAAAACATCTAAGTTTTCCTCTTTCGGCATACCACCATCTGCGCACCGCTCAAGTGAGGCTCTGCCAGCTCTGGCTGAGGCGTAAACAATTGGAAACTCAATTTGCTCTTCATTGGCATCTAAATCTAAAAATAATGCGTACGCCTCATCAACCACCGCTGCAATTCTTGCATCTGGGCGATCTACTTTATTTATTACCAAAATTACTGGCAGATTTTTTTGTAATGCTTTTCTTAAAACAAATCGAGTTTGTGGCAAGGGACCTTCAGAGGCATCAACTAATAAAATAACACCATCCACCATCTCTAATCCGCGCTCCACCTCGCCACCAAAATCTGCGTGCCCTGGGGTGTCGATGATATTTACAATGGTGTCACCACGTTTTACCGCGGTATTTTTTGCCAAAATGGTAATTCCTTTTTCCCGCTCTAAATCCATGGAATCCATCATTCGCTCTTGGCCCTCATCCTGCTTTTTGTGAGCGGCAAACGCACCAGATTGCCAAAGCATGGCATCAACCAAAGTTGTTTTGCCATGGTCAACGTGGGCAATAATTGCTACGTTTCTAAGATTCTCCCGTTTTTTAACTGGTAGATCTTTTAAGTGTGCTTGTTTTTTAGACATTAAACCTAAACTCCACTACATCGCCATCTGCCATCACGTAATCCTTACCCTCCATGCGCACCTTGCCATTGGCGCGGGCTTGCACCATTGATCCAGCAGCAACTAATTCATCAAAGGCGATGATCTCTGCCTTTATAAATCCTTTTTGAAAATCGGTGTGAATCACACCAGCTGCAACTGGCGCGGTATCACCTATATGAATCGTCCACGCTCTGGTCTCTTTTGGACCTGCGGTGAGATATGTCTGTAATCCTAATGTATTAAATCCAACTCTTGCTAATGTAGTAAGGCCGGGCTCAGTTAATCCGATTGATTTAAGTAACTCCAGCGCATCTGCCTCATCTAAATCAGCTAATTCTGCCTCAGTTTTTGCATCTAAAAATATCGCCTCTGCAGGTGCTACCAATGCTGCCAACTCGGAACGTAATTGATTATCACCCAACTCGGCAGCATCAACATTAAATACATATAAAAATGGCTTGGCGGTGAGAAGTTGTAACTCTTTAATCGCCTCAATATCCACCTTACTGCCGCGCAGAAGTTGGCCTTGATTTAATATTTCCGCAGCTGACTTTGCCGCCGCTAAAACTGGCACCTTCTCCTTTATTGTCCGCACCTCTTTTTCTAGGCGTGGGATCGCCTTTTCTAAAGTTTGCAGATCAGCTAAACAAAGCTCGGTATTAATAGTTTCCATATCTTTTTTCGGATCAACATTTCCATCAACATGGACTACATCCCCATCTTTAAAAACTCTAATTACTTGGCAGATTGCATCTGACTCTCTGATATTTGCTAAGAACTTATTTCCAAGTCCTGCCCCTTCCGATGCGCCCTTAACAATTCCGGCAATATCAACAAAGGAGACAGCAGCTGGCAGAATTTTTTCAGAGGTAAATATTTTGGCCAACACCGCCAGCCTGGGATCTGGCACACCCACCACACCAACATTGGGTTCAATCGTGGCAAAGGGGTAGTTGGCAGCTAGGACATTATTTTTAGTCAGCGCATTAAACAGGGTGGATTTACCCACATTTGGCAGACCAACTATTCCGATTGAAAGGCTCACGAGGGGTAAAGCCTACGCAAGATTGTCAGTACTTCCTGCCACTATAACCCCATGCCCGCCTCGATCATCTCACTTATTATCGGCCTCGCTAGCGGAGTTGCCATCGGCTATCTAATGGCCAAATTGCGCAGCAAAGCTGGGGCAGATAACTCACCCCTGTTAGATGATTATAAAAAGCAGTTAGAGGCTGAGAGAAGTAAAACTGAGAACTCAATCAAATTAACTACCGAGCTAAATGCGATGAAGACAACAGTTGAAAAACTATCCAACCAATCAGTTGAGGCTAATCGGATTCGTACCCAAGCTGAGGCAAAACTTGAGACCACAATTAATGAGATGAGGCGTGCGAGTGAGTCAATATTTGATGAGACTAAAAAAATTGCTGGTGCACTCTCTAACAGTCAATCTCGCGGCAAATTTGGTGAGGCGCAATTAGAGTTACTTTTGCAATCAGCAGGGTTGCGTGAAGGTCATGAGTACAGCCGGCAAAAATCCACCACCGATGCTGATTCCGCAGGTATTCCAGATATCACCGTAAAAATGCCAGGTGGCAGCGCGATATTTATTGATTCTAAATTTCCATTTGATCGCTTCTTGGATGCATTTGGCACAGAGGTTGAAAGTGAACGCAATGAGTTTTTAGCACAGCACACAAAAGATCTTCTTAAACATGTGGAGGCATTAGCCAAGCGTGGCTATCACAAATCAGCTGGCTCCCCTGATTTTGTAGTTTTATTTGTTCCCTTTGAGACTTTACTAGCAGAGGCTTTGCGGATTGATCCAGCCTTTTTAGAAAAAGCATTTAAATTAAATGTCACCATCGCTACTCCAACCTCAATGATGGCTTTGCTGCGCACCATCGGTTATATCTTTACCAGAAATAAATTAGCGGATAATGCCGATGAGATTCAAAAGGTGGCAAACACCTTCCTTAAAAATATTACCTTGCTACATGGCAAGATTGTGGCGGTGGGTAAGGCGATCTCATCAACTGCAAAGGCGTATGAGGATTTAATTCCTACCGCAGAAAAAACTGTCTTAAATCCAGCAAGACGTATTCATAATCTAGGAGTTGCTGGTGATAAAGAAAAATTAGCAATTGAGTATCCAGACTCACCTGGTGATGTAAGGGAGTTAAAGGCGATCTCTGCTGATGATGACTTTATTGAGGTAGAGGAGATCGAAGGTGGCAAGGATGAGTAGTTTGCCAATTAACTCACCAATTAAAGGTCCTGGTTTAACAAAACCTGGGGTGGTAATTCTGCAGTTTGTAGTGATCTTTTTATTTGCTGCGGTTGAATTACTCTTTCGCTCCTCCTTTGGAATTATCACCTGCCTTGCAATCTGGATTGCATTCTTCGGTGGTACTTACTTAGGTCGTACTGGCACCGCTTATGTAACCGCGGTTGCCCCACCAGTATCACTGCTGCTGAGCTACTTTATCCTGCTGCCAACAATTGGCGGCTCATCCTTTGCGCCTACAAAGTTGCTGATTGATCTGGTAACTGCGCTAGCTGCAGTATCTTTTTATCTACTCTCAGGTGCTGGGATTACTTGGTTCATTTGGTTTAAAAAAGAACGCAACCAAGGTAATCAATCACTTTCCGGCAGCTTTTAATTCCTTTCGCAGCTCCACCGGTAGTGAAAAAAGTAGATGCTCCTCAGTTGCAGTAATTACCTGCACATCAGCAAATCCACGCTTTGCTAGCCAATCAAGTAGATCCTTCACCAAGATCTCTGGTACTGATGCACCACTTGAAACACCAACTGTTGTAACACCGCTTAACCATTCCTCTTTGGCCTCAGCAGCAAAATCAATTAGGTATGCAGCCTTTGCGCCATATTCAAGTGAGACCTCAACTAAGCGGACTGAATTAGATGAGTTTTTAGAGCCAACAATTAAAACTAGATCCGCCTTTGGTGCTATCTCTTTGATCGCTACCTGTCGGTTTTGGGTGGCGTAGCAAATATCATCACTGGGTGGGTCAATTAAATTTGGAAAACGTTTTCTCAGCTCTGCTACCGTAGCCAAAGTTTCATCCACACTTAAGGTTGTTTGGGATAACCAAGCCACTTTATTCTCATCTCGCACCTTAATATCTTTAATACTCGCAATGCCATCTACCAATTGAATATGTTTGGGTGCTTCACCGGCGGTGCCATCAACCTCTTCATGGCCCTTGTGTCCAATTAATAAAATATCGTAATCATCAGCGGCAAATCTTTTTGCTTCATTGTGCACCTTGGTCACCAGTGGGCAGGTGGCATCAATAGTTTTTAAATTTCGCTCCGCCGCACTTTGATGGACCGCAGGTGATACGCCGTGGGCGGAAAAAACAACTATCGCACCCTCTGGCACCTCATCAGTTTCATCAACAAATATTGCGCCCCGCTCCTCTAAGCTTTGTACTACATATTTGTTGTGCACAATTTGCTTTCGCACATAAACCGGTTTTCCATAAAGATCTATAGCTTTTTCAACGGTGACCACAGCGCGATCAACACCTGCGCAGTAGCCACGTGGGGCGGCAAGTAGTACCTGCTTTTTACTGGCTGTGCTCATGGGCTTATCCTAATTGATGATAGAAAGTGAGTAGATTTACCCCTATGCCACCGGAGTTTACCTACCAAGATCTACTGCCAATTGGTGAGGATAAAACTGAGTATCGGCTGATTTCCAAGACAGGGGTAAGTGGCTTCACCGCAGATGGCCGGCAATTTTTAAAGGTTTCCAAGGAAGCAATAACGGAATTAACCCAGGTTGCGATGCATGATATTTCACATTATCTGCGCAGTGAGCACCTTGCGCAATTAGCAAATATTTTAAAGGATCCAGAGAGCTCAGCTAATGATCGATTTGTGGCAACTGATCTTTTAAAAAATGCCAATATCTCAGCTGGTGGCATCTTGCCGATGTGTCAGGACACCGGAACTGCAATTGTGATGGGTAAAAAAGGTCAGCAGGTATTAACGGAGGAGAAGGATGAGATCTCAATCTCCAGAGGTGTTTATGAGGCTTTCACCAAATTAAATCTTCGCTACTCCCAATTAGCACCGGTTACTACCTGGGAGGAGAAAAACACTGGCAATAATTTGCCAGCCCAAATCGAGATCTACTCCGATACTGATCATCCAGATGAGTACAACTTCTTATTTATTGCCAAAGGTGGCGGCAGTGCTAATAAATCATTTTTATATCAAGAAACAAAAGCGGTCTTAAACCCCACCACATTTATGAGTTGGCTGGAGGAAAAACTTCGCTCCCTGGGCACCTCCGCCTGTCCGCCTTATCACCTAGTAGTAGTAATTGGTGGCACCAGCGCTGAGTACACAGTTAAGGCAGCGAAGCTGGCAAGTACTAAGTATTTAGATTCTCTACCCACTAAGGGAGATGCTAAAACTGGCCATGGTTTTAGAGATCTAGAATTAGAAAAAGAAGTATTAAAATTGACGCAAAACATTGGCATCGGCGCCCAATTTGGTGGCAAGTACTTCTGCCATGATGTGCGAGTTGTCAGGTTGCCCCGTCATGGTGCATCCCTGCCAATTGCAATTGCTGTTTCATGTTCAGCAGATCGCCAGGTGAAGGCGAAGATCACCAAGGATGGCATCTTTATTGAAAAACTTGAGACTGAGCCAGCCCACTTTTTACCCGCAGCCACCAAAGAAGATTTAGATGGCCCGGAGATAAATATTGATTTATCAGCGCCAATGGCTGATATTTTGGCTCAATTATCAAAGTATCCCGTTAAAACTCGAGTTAATTTATCTGGCACATTAGTAGTTGCCAGGGATTTAGCCCATGCCAAATTAAAGGAGCTACTAGAAAGCGGAAAACCACTTCCAGATTACTTTAAAAAGCATGCAGTTTATTACGCAGGTCCTGCCAAAACTCCAACTGGTTTTGCCTCTGGCTCCTTTGGTCCCACAACTGCCGGAAGAATGGACTCTTATGTAGAGCAGTTCCAAGCAGCAGGTGGTTCGTTAATTATGTTGGCAAAGGGAAATCGCTCCGAGGTAGTTTCAGCAGCTTGCAAAAAGTTTGGCGGCTTTTACCTAGGATCTATTGGTGGCCCTGCTGCCAGACTTGCCCAGGATTGCATCAAAAAAGTTGAGGTTTTAGATTACGAAGAGTTGGGTATGGAGGCAATTTGGAAAATTGAGGTGGAAAACTTTCCAGCTTTTCTAATTATTGATGATAAAGGAAATGATTTTTACGCCCAAACCAGAAAGCCATTAAGTATTGGGAAAAAACCTAACTAGTTAAAATCTTTTAATACCATCTTGATCTCTTAAACTTGCTCCACGCCTTACATGGTGTCTCATATCGCTCTTCAATATATTTAAGCCCCCAAGTAATTTGTGTTACTGGATTGGTCCGCCAATCTGTGGCAACCACCTCCATCTTGGTAGCAGGTAGTGCTTGCGGGATCCCATGGGCGCCAGTGACTTTATTCCTAGCTTTGTAATTCCAATGACTCTCTTTAATCCATAATTGATCCAGGCAGGTGAATTGTTTCTCTGACCATTGATACTTCGCCGCAATTATCTCTTTGGCAACCGCTCTAGCCCCATCTGGTTGACGAGCTAACTCCAGCTTTCGGGCAGCCACTGAGATCAAAGCCATCGATGAGGCATCCACTGTTTTCACCGCATCTAGCTCAAGTAGGGATGGGTTGGGATCAGCCACCTCCTCTGGGGTGGCAGGGGCGCTCGCCTCTAGATTTGCTCCCACCATTGGGATGGTGACTGAGACCTGCAGGTTGCTAGTTGCATATGCCGGCTCTGAAATAGTTAGGAAGAAGGCAAGGCAGGCAGCAGTTATCGACAGCCGGCGCACCCTTGGTGCGGGCGTAGGCATACCTTTCACCTTCATAATCACCCTTCCTTCACATGCCCTAACTGCTAAATAGGGCTCCTAGAACTGGTTCAGAGTGCCAGCCAGGGGGTGGGGGGGCAACTTTATATAGCCGTGTGGCGGGATTATGTTTATATTCACAGGTATTGACTGAAGGAAAACCGCAGGTCAGATACGGTGAAGTCCGATTTATCCGATATGTCGCAAGAGGGGTAAAAATCAACTGGTAAAGCTAATTGGCTCCTCTAGTAGCTCAGTTACCAGGGCGGCGATCTGGGATCTCTCACTGCGAGTCAGGGTTATATGGGCGAAGAGCGGGTGTCCTTTAAGGGACTCAATCACCGCAACCACCCCATCATGACGGCCCACCCGCAGGTTGTCCCGTTGGGCGATGTCATGGGTTAGAACCACTCTGGAGCCTTGGCCGATTCGAGAGAGCACCGTCAGCAATACCCCTCGCTCTAGCGATTGCGCCTCATCAACAATTACAAAGGAGTCATGCAAGGAACGTCCGCGAATATGGGTCAGGGGTAGGACCTCAATTAATCCTCGCTCTACCACCTCATCAATTACCTGCTGGCTCACCAACGCCCCCAAGGTATCAAAGACTGCTTGCGCCCAAGGTGACATCTTTTCATTTTCAGTTCCGGGCAGATAACCAAGCTCTTGACCACCTACTGCATAAAGCGGGCGGAAGATAACTACCTTTTTATGTAAACGTTTTTCTAGCACCGCCTCAAGTCCGGCAGATAATGCCAAGGCACTTTTACCAGTTCCCGCCCGGCCACCTAAAGAGATGATTCCGATTTCATTATCCAACAAAATATCTAAAGCTACCCGTTGCTCAGCACTTCGACCATGTAGGCCAAATGCTGCCCGATCACCTTTTACTAATTTAAGTTGTTTGTCTGGTGTAACCCGAGCGAGTGCACTTCCTTTTTCAGAGTGCAACACAATTCCAGTGTGACATGGATGAGTCTTTCCAAACTCATGTGGAATTTTATCTTTCTCATAAAGTGAATCAATAATTGTTGAGCCAACACTCTCTTCAACCATGCCAGTCCAGCCACTTGTGCTAGCTAACTCAGCTCGATACTCCTGCGCCTCCACCCCAACTGATGATGCCTTTACCCGCAGCGGTAGATCCTTGGTAACTAAGACCACCTTACGGCCATCTGCCATCAGGTTTTTTGCAATTGCTAAAATTCTTGAATCATTTGAGCCATCTCTTAGAAATCCAGATGGCAACTTTGAAACATCAGAGTGGTTTAATTCAACTGAAAGTGTGCCGCCCTCATCATTAATGCCAATTGGTTGATCTAACCGGCCACTTTTTACCCGCAACTCATCCAAGGCGCGCAGCGCAGCTCGGGCAAAGTAGCCAAGATCTGGATGATCTCGTTTGGTCTCCAACTCACCAATAACGGTGATTGGAATGATTACTTCATGCTCGGCAAATCTAGAGAGTGCGATTGGGTCGGCCAGCAGTACTGAGGTATCTAAAACGTAGGTGATTCGAGCGAGTAGTGGATTACTTGCCACCGACTTTAAGACAATAGATTCACTAGCCAATTATTGTCATCACATTCTGTTTAGTTGGGGTTTGAAGGTTTTGGAAGGTAAGACAAACGATAAATTATTAAGCCTAAAATCTAGGGTCAACACGCTAGGGCTAAAGGTGAAGTTTAGATTAACCCCCTTACCACCTGCCGGATTTAACCCGCCGTTCGATCCAGATTGAGGCCACCGGCAAGGTGCCAGCTAGTAAAAATAGCCCAGTTGAAAGCAGGGATTTTCGCTTTGCAATACAAAGAATTAGAGCTGCAAGTAGATAGACCGGGTAGGTGAAGCCATGTACAATTGGAATCCAAATAAATTGCTCATAAATACTTTTATCACTCAATAAGTACTTAGCTGGCATATATAAAAACCAAAGCAGCAAGGACATTACCCCTGCCCAGAGCGCCCAGAAACGGAAGAAGTAAATTATCTTGTTCACTTTTTCACACCCGCTTTCACTTTTTTCTTTGAACCTGCAGTAATTTGATTATTCACCCTATCTCCTCTTGCCCTAAATTGCGGAAATGCTGGAGCGATTAAAAGTAGCAGCCCCATAAACCACCAGACCACCACATAAGAGATATGTTGCCAGTAAAAACCAGGAAGTTTTTGCGAGATTTGTTCGGATGGGATCAATGAAAGTGTGGAGCTTTGCCCAGATATCTCCTCAGATTTCAAAATAATATACCCATCATATATAAATGGGTTCGCCTTACTTACCACCAGCGCTGGATCAATTCTGGGTAGCTCACCAGGCTTAGCAAAGGCTCGGTCAACATTTTGTCGCGGATAGAGCCGGCCAGTAATTGCCACCGGTCCTGTTACCTGGCTACCCTGCTGATCTAAAACTTCTCGGGCGACTAACACCGCATGACCTGAGCTTAACTTTAATAATCTCACATCCAGATCTGCAATCTTTTCATCTGCAATCTTTTGATCGCGAGCAATGTAAATTGCTGCGTAATTACCCTCTGCTGAAACAATTCTATTTACCGCCTTTATCGGCATATTCTTGCCAGCGGAGGAGACCTGATCTAGTCGAATTACTGGCTGATCTGACTGGGGGGCGGTTGATAGATTTAAAGCTTGCGCCCGATGTAATTGCCACATTCCCAACTCAAAGCAGCCATAGATTAAAAGCAGCCAAGTGATCAGCAGGCCAGTGGTTTTTAATATTTTCATGCTGAGTGGAAAAAATTACTCTTGATCTTTACGGTCAACTAATCTCTTATATCTGCGATAAAAACTGGTAAGCAAAACCACCGTTGCTAGGGTTAAAAAAATCATAGTCAAGGAGCCAGCAACCCCCATATCAAAACTTGCGCCCTCATCCATTTTTACTCCTTATAAAGCTACTTAGGTAAGCCTACTTACCTGCGGTGAAATAGTTCTACACTTATCTCTGTGATCCACCCCAAAGTATTAGCGAATCCTGCACTGCGCCAGAGGTATGGGATCAAAGAGCTTCCTAAAAATCGCAACTGGCTGCTGGGGGTGCTAATTGCAGTTGTTGCTACCTGGTTTGCCTGGAGCGGGTATAACGCAGCAAATCCTGCCGTCAGATCTGAATTAGTTTCCTTTGAAATTATTGATGAGCAAAGTATTTCTATCACCTACAAAATTTCGGTCAGAGATTTATCTGCTGATCACAACTGCGCAGTTGTTGCTAGGGATATTGATAAGAATGTTGTTGGTGAGGTTACTGATCTAATGCCTGCTGACTCACTTATGGTGGGGGCAAATCTTCGTACTGTTGCCATCCCTACCCGATTGCCTGCAGTAAATGCGGGAATTTCTAGTTGCCAGTAATATTGCGCACTTATGAACCAACCAACTCAAACCTGGCTGACCCAAGAGGCAGCAGATCGTCTAGCAGCAGAGCTTGCTGAACTAGAGGGTCCACTTCGCGCGGAAATAATTAAAAAGATTGAAACTGCAAGAGCTGAGGGTGATTTAAAAGAAAATGGTGGCTACCACGCAGCCCGGGAGGAACAAGGAAAAATCGAGGGTCGAATTCGCCAGCTAAAACATATGTTAGAGCATGCCCACATTGGCACACCACCGGCAAGTGAATCTGGAGTGGTGGGACTAGGTATGTTGGTAACAGTTGATATTGCAGGTGATGAACTTAAGTTCCTCCTCGGCTCCAGAGAGATCTCCACTAGTGATGTTGATGTCTACTCTGAAAAATCACCTCTAGGGGCGGCGGTTCTGGGGGCAAAGGTGGGGCAAACTGTTAATTACACAGCGCCAAATGGCAAGCAGATAAAGGTTGCAATTCTTGAGGCTAAGCTCTTTTAATTACTTTTTAGCTGCGTTGTTGTATTTGCGGATGCTTAATGGAATAAAAATAGCCATTATTAAAATCATATAAATTACCGACATTTGTAATGGGTTTTCACTGGGAAATGAGCCAGCGGTAGCGCCAAATTGATTTTCAAGTCCAAATAACTGCCGACAAGCTGCCACCATGGTGGAGACTGGATTCCACTCCGCTACATACTGCAACGGTCTTGGCATGCCAGTGGTTGGGGCAAAAGCGTTAGATAAAAAAGTAAGTGGAAAAACAACGATGAAGGTGGCATTAGTTGCCACCCGCTCCTCTCTTACTGACAAGCCAATTAGCACTCCGATCCAAGACATCGCAAAACCAAAAACTAATAGGAAAACAAAACCTAAGAAGACCTCAAATAAAGATGAGGTTGGTCGCCATCCCACCGCAAAACCTGCAACTCCCATTGCGGTCAAGACCACGATATTTAAGGCACCATCTCCCAGAGTTCTACCAATTACCACTGCAGATCTTGAGATTGGTAGTGATCTAAACCGATCAATTAATCCTTTTTGCATATCTGCAGCTAAACCAACTGCCGTTCCTGCCAAGGTGAAGGCCACAGTTTGCACAAATATGCCCGGCATAAGCAATTGCACATATCCACCTGGCTGACCAGTATCAATTGAGCCACCAAATACATATCTAAATAACAATACAAACATTATTGGCTGAATAGTTGAGAACAAAAGTAACTCTGGTACTCGAGAGAGTTGTAATAGTTGGCGTTTAGTGATTATTGCTGCATCTGAGATGAAATTAATCATTTGCCCCGTCTCCTGCCCTTACTCACTGATACTTCCTCATCTTTTTTCTCCTCAGCAACATGGCCGGTTAAGGAGAGAAATACATCATCTAATGATGGCCGCTTAAGCCCAATATCCAAGGGATGTATGCCCTTTTCATCCAACATCTTTGCTGCTTCAATCAATGCTTTGCTGCCGGTAGTAACTGGGGCTGATACTTGGCGAAGCCCCTCATCAACATTTATGGCACTGCCGCTAACTCTGGCAACAATCTCCTTTACTGAATCCATATGCTCATTCTCAACCACAATTTCCAGCCGCTCACCACCCACCTGCTTTTTTAAGGTATCAGAGGTGCCGCGTGCAATTACTTTTCCATGATCAATAACTGCAATTTCATCAGCTAAGTGATCTGCTTCTTCTAGGTATTGCGTGGTTAATAACAATGTCACCCCTCCCTTAACTAAATCATCAATCACACCCCACATATCTTGTCGCCCTCTTGGGTCAAGGCCAGTGGTTGGCTCATCTAAGAATAAAACTTTTGGCCTGATAATTAATGAAGCAGCCAGATCTAATCTGCGCCGCATTCCACCTGAATAGGTTTTGATTGGTCGCTTGGCCGCATCTGATAATGCAAACTGCTCAAGTAATTCAATCGCACGTTGTTTAGTTTCCTTGGCAGATAGATGATAAAGCCGGCCAAACATAATTAAGTTATCCCAACCAGTTAAGGTCTCATCAACTGCTGCGTACTGACCAGATAATCCAATTAATTTTCTAACCTCATCTGGATGTTTTAGTACATCAATTCCAGCAACGGTAGCGCTACCTGAATCTGGTGAAAGCAGGGTTGCCAATATTCTTACAGTTGTAGTTTTACCAGCACCATTTGGCCCTAGCACGCCAAGTACTGTGCCCTCTTCAACATCTAGGTTTAAACCATCTAATGCTTTAACTGTGCCTTTGTTATAAGTTTTGACTAAGTTTTCCGCAATAACTGCTTTCATAAGTAGATACTAACAAGAAAAATCAGTAAACTACACACTTATACTAATCAAAGTAATTCATTTGAGTAGTTTCACTAATAAAAGAGGCGGCAGTTAAAATAAAACCTAAAAAGCTCCTTAAAAACCCCTTTGCTGAACTGCCATCTGAGATTGCGATATTGTCTTCGATTTCTTTCTTTGTAGCGGTGGGCTTTGGCCTAATAATTCCTGCACTGCCCATATTTGCCTCATCATTTGGTGTAAGTAAAACAGCAATTGGCCTAATTATTTCTAGCTTTGCGATTGTGCGCTTTTCCTCTGGTTTAGTAGCTGGAAAATTTGTAGACAAGTTTGGTGAGAGATCTGTACTTGGCTTTGGCTTATTTATGGTCTCCTTCTTCACCTTGCTTACCGCCTTGGCGCAAAACTATGAACAATTATTGATATTTAGATCCTTAGGCGGCCTTGGTTCCTCAATGTTTTCAGTCTCAGCTGGATCTTTACTGATGCGCTCAGTTGGTGATGACTTTAGAGGACGTGCCCAATCATTATTTAATGGTGGTTTCTTACTTGGTGGTATTACCGGTCCAGCCTTTGGTGGAGTTCTTTCAGCAATCTCTTTGCGGGCGCCATTTTTTGTTTACTCAACGACTTTGGCAATCGCTGGCGCAATTGCATTATTTTTCTTAAGTGAAAAAAGATTAGGTAAAAAAGTAGATGCCCCGACTAGCAAATTAGGACAGACCACCCTGGGTCAAGCAATGCGCTTAAAGCCATATCAAATTGCCTTGGCACTTGCTTTTATAAATAACTGGATTTTATTTGGCCTCAGATCATCTATCTTGCCCTTATTTGTGACTGAGGAATTAAAATCCACCGCTGCGATTGCAGGGCTTGGTTTAACTGTAGGCGCACTGGTGCAGGGAGTATTTATGTTAAAAGCTGGAAAGTACTCAGATCAAAAGGGACGCAAAGCTGCGTTGTTATTTGGTAGCGCATTTGTTTTGTTTGGAATTTTAATGCTGGCAATTACCACCAATACAGCGCTCTATTTCATTTCAATGGCGTTATTTGGCTTAGGTGGCGCTTACGTTGGCACCGCCCCGGGCAGCGTGGTTGGCGACATTATTCGTGGCCGAGGCGGACAGGTAATTGCAGCATGGCAAATGGCAGGAGATGCAGGGATGATCTTTGGGCCAGTAATTGTGGGCTTACTTACTGACCTTTATAGCTATCAAACAGCATTTTTGGTCTCAGCTGGAATTTGGGTTCTGGCAATTTTACTTGCTGCGATTTTGCCAGAGACTAGATTGTCACACTTAGAAAATGATTTAATTCCTGATAAAAATAAACAGGAGCTGTGATCTTTCACAGCCCCTGTTAGGTAATGCTTTTTTTAGCGGTTTCCGCGCAAGATTGAAATCAAGCGTAAAACTTCAAGGTATAGCCAAACAACAGTAACCATTAAACCAAAGGCTGCTCGCCATGATTGATTCTCTGGAACTCCGGCATTAACGCCCTTTTCAATTTGATCAAAATCTAGTACTAGGAAAAGGCTGGCAAGTCCTACTCCTGCAACTGCAAGAAGTAATCCAAGTCCAGATACTCCATAGAAACCATATCCTTGACCTACACCAAAGAATGATGCAACAAGTGAAACTAAACCAAGAATAAAGTAACCAATCGCTGCACCAATTACCGCACGGGTAAATTGTGGGGTGGCACGTAATCTGCCACTGCGATACATCACTAGTACGCCAGCAAATGCTGCGATGGTACCAATTACAGCTTGGCTAACAATTCCTGGGTAAAACGCTTCGTAGTAGCTGCTTAATGTTCCTAGTGCCAAACCTTCAAGTGCTGCGTAGGTGATTACTAAAGCTGGCTTGATTGATTTGCTAAATGAAATAATCATTGCCAATACAAATCCACCAAGGAAGCCGAGCATTACCGCGCCCATGCCAAGATTTGCACGCCATGCCACTGCGCCAACTACAAGTAAAATTCCAAATAAAAATCCGGTTTTCGCAACGACATCTTCAAGTGTCATGCGACCTGTTCGTAGTGATGAGGCTGCTGGAGCACTATATGTTTGCTCTAGTTGATCAACTTGCATAGTTGCTGGTTGATTAAATGCCTTGCCCAGTACAGGGTTTGAACTCTTCATTCTTCTCCTTCTATAGAAAGTGGCCACCAGTTGGTGGTTACCGCCTTAGGTAGTTAACAAATATTAATCACTACCAATTCCCTAAGCCAACGCCAACGGCTAACTCTGGCTTAAACTTTGCTGAAGATCCCGCCAAATTGAGCGTGCCCCCGGTGGGGGTCGAACCCACACTTGTGCGATTTTAAGTCGCATGCCTCTGCCGTTGGGCTACAGGGGCGAATCTTCAGGGGGTAAATCTACCTGCTATTAGTCGCTGGTAAATCCAGCCAAATCTCACCTTACTTAGTGAGTGACCAAGCGATTCCATCCAAAATATCTGACTCTGATGCCACAAACTCACTGACCCCAGTTGCTGCCATTACCCGTGATAAAACTAAAGCTCCAGCGGTGATTACATCAACTCTTCCGGGGTGCATATATCCCAGGGATGCTAACTCTTCCTTACTTAAAGATTGAAATAAACCTGCCACCTTATGCACTGATTGTGCTGAAACTCTAGATAGGTGAATTAAATACCGATCATACTTATCTAATTCTAAAGCTGCTGCTGCAACTGTTGTCGCTGTGCCGGCAACTGCAACTAAAGTTTTTGCTTGGGTAATTGGCACCACCGCAGCAGCCTGAGTTATTGCCAGATCAATATCAATAATTGCTTGCGCAACCTGTGCCATGGAAGGTGGTTGAGTATTCAAGTGTCGCTCACTCATTCGTACGCAGCCGATGTTGACACTTTTCGCGGCAATAACACTTTTATCACCATAGACGAATTCAGTTGAACCGCCACCAATATCTACAACTAAAAATGGTGCATCACTTTGCTGCAACTCTTTAGTTGCACCTATATAAGAAAGCTCTGCCTCCTCCTCTCCTGGTATTACCTCAACCTCTACTCCTAATATATTGCGCACACCATCGATAAATAACGCTCTGTTTGAGGCATCCCTAGTAGCACTTGTGGCACAAAACCTTATTTTTTCAACACCCTTGCTGGTAATTTGTTTGGCAAATTGTTCCACTGCAGCAAGAGTTCTTTCAATTGCATCTGGATGAAACTTTTTAGTTTGATCTACTCCTTGCCCCAACCTAACAATCTGCATATCCCGTACCACCTCTTTGAAATTTCCATCGGTGATATCTGCGATTAAAAGTCGAATTGAGTTAGTGCCGCAATCTATTGCTGCCACCCGAGCCATTTAGCGCTCCTCGTTAATTAAATTTTCGATCACCGAACACGGCTTACTTAACCACCACGGATCAAGTGCGGTTAGTGCTTCATCTCCTAATGGATTAACACCAGTACCAGCTGCTAAGGAGTGTGCAACCAATGAGTGCAGGCATTTGACCCGATCGGGCATGCCGCCTGCAGTAATTCCAGATATCTCTGGTACATCTAAGTTAAGTACCGCAGCTAAGCCATTCCTGGCAGCCTCATAATCAACATGAGCTGCTGCGTACTCACCAGCTAATTTTGGATCACTTTGCAAGCGCTGACTCATCTCATTCATCAAGCCAGAACTTTCTAAGGTTGATATAGCGCCAGTTAATCTGGGACAGGTTGCGTAATAAAAGGTAGGAAATGGTGTGCCATCTGCCAATCTAGGTGGTGTAGAAACCACATCTGCTTGTCCACAGGGACAACGGTGGGCAACTGCAGCCACATCTCTGGGATTTCTACCCAATTGAGCAGCGATTGTTTCTAAATCTTTTTCAGTTGGCTGCTGACTTTCAGTGGTACTTTCTAGATTAACCATTTACTTATTTACATTTGTGCTGGTGATTGATGAAATTAATCTGGAGTACCAAGGAATACCGATTGGTAGTTGCTCCGAAACTTTAGTGCTCTCATTTTCTACCACTGCATCATCTCCCACCACGATATATCTTCGCTCACCTGGGAAAACAAAATGTAATCTCACTCTTGCTTGCTTGGCAACATAATCAGGATCATCCCAAAGAGCCAACTCATTTGCTGCCTTTTCTAACATTGCTTTGTTATCTGCTAATTGGGTTTTCAAAGAGTTAATCTGAGCGCGTTGGGTAAAATAATGTTGAATTGGCGGAGCAAGTGTGACTGCAAGTGCGAACAAAACTATTCCCACAATTAACGCTCGATTTGATAATCCCCGTTTTTTAAGCGCAGATTGAATTGATTTGCGCGAGGATTCAATTAATCCCGCTGCAAAAAATCTTCGCTTAACCATATTGCTAGTCTATTTTTTAAAGCGAGGAAAGGCTGAGCGCCCAGCATAAACTGCAGCAGCTGCCAACTCCTCTTCGATTCGCAGTAATTGGTTGTACTTTGCCACTCGCTCACTTCTTGCTGGTGCACCAGTTTTGATCTGTCCACAATTGAGTGCAACCGCCAAATCTGCAATAGTTGTATCTTCAGTCTCGCCTGAGCGGTGACTCATCATAGATTTGAAATTATTCTTATGCGCCAAGGTGACAGCAGCAATGGTTTCACTTAAAGTACCAATCTGATTGACTTTGACCAGCAGCGCGTTTGCGCTTTTACTTTCAATTCCACGCTGTAATCGCTCTGGATTTGTGACAAATAGATCATCTCCGACAATCTGGATTTTCTCCCCCAGCTGCGCAGTTAAATTCCGCCAGCCATCCCAATCATCCTCATCCAACGGGTCCTCAATCGAGAGTAGTGGATAAGAGGTGACTAACTCACGGTAGTAATTAATCATCTGTTCTGCGGTTAACTCTTTACCTTCAAATTTATACTTACCATTTTCAAAAAACTCTGTCGCAGCAACATCCATTGCTAATCCAATATCTGCCCCTGCCTTAAAACCAGCTGATTCAATCGCCTGCAAAATTAAATCAAGTGCTGCGCGATTGCTTGCTAAATCTGGGGCAAAGCCACCTTCATCACCAATACTTGTCGCTAATCCTTTTCCTTTAAGCACTGATTTTAAGCTGTGATAAATCTCAGCACCCCAGCGAAGTGATTCTTTAAATGTTGGTGCACCAATTGGTGCCACCATAAACTCTTGAATATCTACATTGGTATCAGCGTGTGCGCCACCATTTAATATATTCATCATTGGAACTGGCAAAGTTTTACCCTCTGCCTTGCCTATGTACTTAAATAATGATTGGCCTGTGCTAATTGCGGCTGCTCTGGCAACTGCTAGGGATACTCCCAAGATTGCATTTGCGCCCAGATTAGATTTATTTTTACTACCATCTAAGTTAATCATCTTCTCATCAATTACTTTTTGATCTAGGGCATCTAAGCCGATTACAACTGGCGCAATCTTTTCAACAATATTTTTAACTGCGTTCTCAACACCTTTGCCTAAATATCGCTTGCCACCATCTCGCAGCTCCGCTGCTTCAAAGGCGCCGGTGGAGGCACCACTTGGCACCGCTGCGCGAGCCATACTTTTATCATCTAATCTAACCTCTACCTCAACAGTTGGGTTTCCGCGAGAATCTAAGATCTCTCTGGCGGTAATTGATTTAATCAGCGACACTAATTTGCCCTAACTATTTGTTTGTTACTTGATTTAATAACGGTAATTCTACCGCTTCTCATGCTGCTGAATCTGAGCAATTAACCCTTTAGTGGCGGTGCGAAGTGCAGCCTCAGGATCAACGCCCTTATCAACAGCTTGGCTGATTAAACCAAGGAGAATCAGGCCAAATTGATCCTGATCAATATTACCTTCAAGTTTGATTGGCTCAGCAATCGGTAACTCATAATTTAATTTATTTAATCGGTAAATTACCTTAGTTGCCAATGGCAAGGCAGGTTGGGCAAGTGGCACTCCATCAATTGCTGAGCTTCGACCCTTTTCAGCAGCTTTTTGCTTTTCCCAATTTTCCAATACCTCGGCGCTACCACTAACTGATTCGCCAGCAAATACATGTGGGTGCCTTCTTATTAATTTATCTGCCACTGATTTTGCTACATCCTCAATGTTAAAGGGCTGCTTGGCATCCTCCTCCGCCATCCGAGAGTGGAAGTAAACTTGCAATAGCAAGTCACCTAACTCCTCCTGCATTGCAGCTCGATCATTATTTTCAACCGATTCAATAAATTCATAAGACTCTTCTAATAAGTATTTAAGAAGAGATGTGTGATCTTGCTCGGCATCCCATGGGCAGCCACCAGGTGAGCGAAGTTTGTCCATTACTTCGCGCAGTCGAATGAGTTCAGAACTCATATTTGTTTAAGGAAGTGGGGTTACTGCGCCATCAGTTGCATCACTAGCATCAATGGAGGCGTTGGTTGGATTCCACTTGCCATACTTGGGATTTACTTCCACACCTAGTTTGGTTGCCATATCTGTCACCGCTTTTGCTACTAAGGCTGGTGCCTCTGTCTCTGGGGTGCCAGAGTTAATAAAAAATGCATCTAATCGCTCAGAAATGATCAAGACCTTCAGGTAGGCATCAAGATTTGAGGCTGCAAGATTTGCTCCTACCAATGCGGTTGGCAACTCACTCTCACCACCAACATTAATTACAATATCAGCTCGCCTAGCTGCTACATCCGCCTTGGTAACAACAATATTTTTTTCCTTTGCAATCTCATCTAATAAGGCTGTGACAATTAAGAACTGGGCTTGATCCCGAAGTAGTTCTGGGCCTTGAGTTAATTGCATCGCAGTGGTGTCAATATCTTTTCGGGCAGATAATATTTCATCAACAACTTTTTGAATCTGCTGGCCAGAGTAATTAGTTTCGCCGACACTTACACCAGAGCTCATGCTGGCGCAGCTAGTAAGAAGAAGTATTGCCAATACTGGTGTGATTATCCGCTTAAGCAATTGCATCCTCATTTTTCTACTATCGGTTGAATAAAATTACGTAGAACTGAATCGACCCACGCAAGGGTTGAAGTATCTCCTACCTCACCACCTTCTATCCAATTAGGCGCAGTGACTCTTGCAACTAAGAGGGTGGAGCTGCTCATTTTATAAATTGAGCCGGGATAAAGCCTACTGAGTTTTATCTGTGCTGACTCAGCAAGTGTGATGGGTGTGAGCCGCAACTGTTTACCAGCGATCGCAATATCAGTTATTCCTAAAGATTTAGCAAATAATCTCAGTGCTGCCACTTTAAGTAGCTCTGCCGCTGCTGCTGGTAGCTCGCCAAAGCGATCTAACATCTCGGCTCTGATCTCAGCAATCACCTCATCACTTTGTGCTTCAGCAATTCGACGATAAAGATCTAGCCGCAATCGCTCTGATTCGATGTACTCAACTGGTAGATGTGCATTTACTGGTAATTCCACCTTGCAATCAATATTTTTTGGCTTCTGTACAAAGTAATCACTCTTAAACTCATCAACCGCATCTGCCACCATCCGCATATATAAATCAAAGCCAACCTCTGCAATATGTCCTGATTGCTCACCACCTAATAAATTTCCAGCACCCCTAATCTCTAAATCCTTCAATGCCACCGCCATCCCTGCGCCAAGATCGGTATTGGTAGCAATTGTGGTCAAGCGGTCATGAGCTAATTGCGTAATTGGTTTATCAGCTGGATAGAAAAAATAAGCGTAAGCCCGTTCACTACTTCGGCCCACTCGGCCACGTAATTGATGCAATTGTGAAAGGCCAAATAAATCAGAGCGATCCACAATCAAGGTGTTGGCATTTGGAATATCAATACCGCTTTCAATAATGGTGGTGCAAAGAAGTAAATCAAATTGCCGAGTCCAAAAGGCAATAATTACCTCCTCCAGCACCCGCTCATTCATTTGACCATGAGCGATACCAATTTTTATGCCAGGAATTAATTTCTTGATCCTCTCGCCAACCGCCTCAATACTTTCCACCCGATTGTGAATATAAAATATTTGTCCATCACGTAATAGTTCACGGTTGATCGCAGCGCTCATCTGCTTTTCATCAAAAGCACCAACGTAAGTTAAAACTGGGTGGCGCTCCTCCGGTGGAGTGGTGATATTAGACATCTCTCTTATCCCAGTTATTGCCATCTCTAAAGTTCTCGGAATTGGTGTTGCCGACATTGCCAATACATCCACATTTGTTCTAGCTTTTTTCAGCTCCTCTTTATGTTCAACCCCAAACCGTTGCTCCTCATCAATAACTAGTAATCCTAAGTTTGCAAACTCAACATCTTTAGATAAAAGTCGATGGGTACCAATTACTACATCAACCACCCCAGTTTTAATTTCTGCGATAACTTTTTTACTCTCTGCTGGCGTATTAAATCTTGAGAGGGCGGCGATTTTTATTGGAAAGCCGGCGTAGCGATCTGAAAAAGTATTCATATGTTGCTGCACTAGTAATGTAGTTGGTACCAATATTGCCACCTGCTTGCCATCTTGCACCGCTTTGAATGCAGCCCTTACCGCAATCTCAGTTTTTCCATATCCCACATCACCACAAACAATTCGATCCATTGGATTTGGTTTTTCCATATCTCGCTTAACTTCATCAATAGTTGCTTGCTGATCAATTGTCTCCACAAATGCAAAGTTATCCTCTAGCTCTTTTTGCCAAGTGGTATCAGCAGAGAATGCATAGCCAGGAGAGCTCATTCGGGCAGCGTAAAGCCTGATTAACTCCGCTGCTATTTGTTTAATTGCCTTTCGCGCACGTCGTTTACTGTTTTGCCAATCAGCACCACCAATTCGGTGGAGTGCGGGTGCCTCACCACCAACATACTTTGTTACCTGTTCTAAAGTATCGGTGGGGACAAATAACTTATCTGCAGGCTGACCACGTTTTGAGGCGGCGTACTCAATAACTAAGTACTCTCGTGAGATTCCACCAATTGATCTAGTAATTAACTCTAAGTATTTACCAACCCCATGCTGTTCATGCACCACATACTCACCCGCCTTAAGCTCTAATGGATCAATCGCTTTTTTGCGTCGAGAGGGCATCCGGGCTAAATCCTTATCAGCAGAGCGTTGACCTGAAATATCCTTATCGGTTATTAACACAGTTTTAAACTCTTCACTAATAAATCCATGCTTGATATCAGATCTAATTAAGGTTATTAAGTGAGTATTTTCTACCACCTGATCATTAGCAATTATCTGATTTGGTAGATCAGCGCTACTTAATAACTCTGCAAATCTTTTTAAGGTGCCATTTGCTGATGAGGTAAAAATGACCTGGTACTTATCACTATGCCATTGCTTGATATCAGCGATAGCTACCTCATACTTATTACCATAGGTAGTAATTTCTGTCAGAAAATCAAGGTTTATATCCTCTGGCGTAGAGGAGTAAAGATTTAGCTTTCGCAGGTTGAAATTATGTTTATTGGCTATATCTTTTATTTGATCCAACTCATAAAAGCCACCCCTGCCTAGCTCCTGACTTAAATCTATTGGGGTCTCAACTTTTATCTCCTGCGACCAAGCCAGGTTGCTCCAAGCGGCAGATAAAAACTCCGCATTGGTTTTAATTAAATCCTTCGCCCGCGATTTGATTCTGGGCTCATCAATTAAAATTATTTGGCAATTTTTGGGCAGATAATCCAAAATGGATTTGAACTCATCTACTACACCGGCGGCGAGTGATTCCATCCCCTCAAAGGTGATGCCGGCAATCAGCTTGTCGGTGTACTGGTTTATTTGAGGAAATTTTTCAGCCAACTTTTTTGCTTTGTCCTTCACCCCATCATCAATTAACAACTCCCGACAAGGATAGATCAATATCTCAGTGGATACTTTTTCTAATGATCTTTGATCTGACACCGCAAAGTAGGAGATCTCATCGATCTCATCACCAAAAAAATCGATTCGAATTGGATGCTCTTGATCTGCTGGGAATAAATCTAGGATGCCGCCACGGACTGCAAAATCACCACGACGCTCAACGAGATCAGAGCGCACAAAGCCAAGCTTGCTCAATTTGGCAATCAACTCTGCCATCTCAATCGTGAGAGCTTTAGAAACTTTAATCTGTGATGTTGCTAGATCATTATCAATAATTGGCTGTAGTAATGCCCGAATTGAACAAACAATAAATTTGCACTCTTGATTTCGCATTTTATTCAACGCTTTAAATCTCATTGTTACCGTGTCACTTTTTGGACTAAGCCGCTCGTGCGGCAATGTCTCCCAGGCTGGGAAATTAACCACAGATTGATCACCTTCAAATGCAATAATTTCATTTGCTAACTCTTGCGCCGCCCTAGTTGATTTTGTCACCAACAAAACTGGCGGCTTTAAGTTTGTAAATATCAGTGAGTGCGCTGCAGCTGGTGCTACTAAATCATCAGGTTGATTGAAGTAATTATTAATTGGCACAGAAAGGTGCGAGAGTAGATTTTTCATAACCGCCTTCCTTGCTAGATTTCTTCACCAAACGCCGTTTACCCCCGCTTCATAAATGAAGGGGGGTTAACAACCTGGCCAATTCTACGACCCCAACCACTGGGGTATTTGCCATAAAGGTGCGCCTAGAAATATTTAAACCTGTAATGATTACGCCATGACCGCTGCCGCTGATAACACTGATTTGCGTAATGATGTTCGCAAATTGGCAGATCTATTAGGCCAAACCTTAGCTAGGCAAGAGGGTGATGATCTTTTGGCGTTGGTTGAATCTGTTCGACTTTCAGTGCGCCAAGGTCAGCAAGATGAAATATTAAGTAAATTAACCGACTCGCAAACAATCTCCTTGGTGCGAGCGTTTAGTACCTTTTTTAATCTAGCAAATGTTGCCGAACAGGTTAACCGTGCGAAAGATATTGCCGGTACTCACGCCAAGACAGAGGGTTGGTTAGGCAGAGCGGTTAGTAATATTTTAAAGGCGCAGGAAAGTAATAAGGATTTCACAACCAAGGATTTGCAAAGTTGGCTAGAAAATTTCTCTGTTAGACCAGTTTTCACCGCACATCCAACTGAGGCGGCAAGACGTTCAGTATTAAGCAAAATGACCACAATTGCGCACTTGCTGACTCAACCTGAGAGTCAAATAAAAAATGACAGACTTGCTGAGAGTATTGATTTGCTCTGGCAAACCGATGAGTTGCGGTTAGGTAGACCAGAGCCTTTAGATGAAGCGGTTAATTCAATCTACTATCTAGATGAACTCCTCCACGAAACTGTTCCTGAGGTGTTGGCGGAGTTTGTTAATGAAATAAAAAGATTAGGTGTAGAGCTGCCACTATCCGCCCGACCATTAAGGTTTGGCACTTGGATTGGTGGCGATCGAGATGGTAATCCAAATATCACAGCTGAGGTAACAAAGGAGACGGTGCTGCTACAAAATGCGCACTTTACAAGAAGCTTATCCCTACACCTTGATGAGTTACGACAAGCACTTTCAATTTCGACAAAATTAGTTGGTGTCTCACCGCAACTTACGGATTCAGTTGCACTGGATCTAAAAAATCTGCCAGAAATAGAGGATCGATACCGGCGTATCAATGTGGAGGAGCCTTATCGATTAAAGGCAACTGCGATTGGGCATAAATTAATTTTAACTAGAGCGCGGCACGCAGCCGGATTGCCACATTTTCCAGGCAGAGATTACAAAGATACTGCAGAGCTAATCGCTGATTTTGAAATTATGCGAAACTCACTGCTTGCAAATAATGGTGAATTAATTGGCAATGGCTTACTTGAGCGGATTATCAGATCAATTAATGCCTTTGGATTAACCCACGCCACAATGGATATCAGGGAGCACTCTGGGGTTCACCGCCAATTAATAAAACAGATATTTGGTGGTGATGATGCAAAGACTATTAATGAGAGATTACTTGATACGGCAAATCCCGGTACAAAACAGCTTGACCCTGCAGGTGAGAGGTGTTTGCAGAGTTTTCTAGCAATTGATCAATTAATTGAGCAGTTTGGAGCTGAGGTGATTGAGAGCTACATAATCTCCATGGTCAAATCTGCAGATGATGTAATGGCAGCAGTGTTGATTGCAAAATTAGCTGGCTTAATTTCAATTACCGGGGATAAGAAATTTGCCAAAATTGGCTTCGTGCCACTGCTAGAAACAGTTGCTGAGCTGCGAAATGCGGACAAGATACTAGATGAGCTGCTAAGTAATCAGAGTTATCGCATTATTATTTCACTGCGTGGTCAGGTACAGGAGGTAATGCTTGGTTACTCAGATTCAAATAAAGATGCCGGCATAACTACTAGCCAATGGGAGATCCATAAGGCACAACGCAAATTACGAGATGTTGCGATAAAGCATGGAGTTAAGTTGCGATTATTTCACGGCCGCGGTGGATCAGTTGGTCGCGGCGGCGGGCCAACATATGACGCACTTATTGCTCTGCCTTGGGGATCCATTGATGGCCAAATAAAAATGACGGAACAAGGTGAGGTTATTTCCGATAAATTTGGCTTGCCGTCTTTGGCAAAAGAAAATCTTGAGTTAACTCTAGCCGCAGCTCTTGAGGCGACAGTATTAAATAGAAAACCAAGACAATCCTCTGGTGATTTAAATAGCTGGAGTGAGTGCATGGATTTAATTAGTGATAGCGCCTATAAGTGTTATCGAAATCTGCTGGAGGACCCAGATCTTCCTGCCTACTTCTACGCCTCAACACCGGTTGAGCAATTAGGAAATATGTATTTAGGATCTAGACCATCACGCAGACCAGATTCAGCTGCTGATCTAGAATCACTAAGAGCAATACCTTGGGTATTTGGCTGGACACAATCTAGACAAATTGTGCCGGGTTGGTATGGGGTGGGATCAGGACTTAAGGCTGCAAGATTGGCGGGTAAATCAGATCTACTTCACACCTTATTTACCCAGTGGCACTTCTTTCGAACATTTATCAGTAATGTAGAGATGACAGTTGCTAAGACAGATTTACATATTGCCCAACGTTATGTGCAAGCGTTGGTTGATCCTTCACTGCACAAGATATTTGATCTTATAAAAGCTGAGTTTGAATTAACTGTTAGTGAGATTTTATTATTAAGTAAGAAGAGTGAGATTTTGGGTAATCAGCCAATTCTGGCAAGAACCTTGCAGGTAAGAGATACCTATCTGGCGCCAATTCAATTACTGCAAATATCCTTACTCAAGCGGGTGCGCTCTCAAAAAGAGGTAGATCCGCTGCTAGCCCGAGCGTTACTTTTAACCATAAATGGTGTTGCGGCAGGTTTGCGCAATACTGGCTGAGTAGGATTTACAAAGTTTTGGACAGGGGTCATTTTGGCTAAGCAGTTGATCTACCCATTTACTTTTGGTGATAAAAGTAAATCTGATTTACTTGGTGGTAAAGGCGCCAATATTGCAGAGATGGTGCAGATGGGATTACCAGTCCCACCCGGTTTTACTATCACCACCGAAGCCTGTCGAGAGTTTCTCACTACCGGCGTAGTGCCAGCTGGTTTAAATGCAGAGATTAAAACTGCATTAGCAAATCTAGAAAAGGTAGTTGGAAAGAAATTTGGTGATCCCACCGCACCACTTTTAGTTTCAGTTAGATCTGGCGCCAAACACTCTATGCCAGGAATGATGGAGACGGTATTAAATGTCGGTATCACCCCAGAGGTGGCAGATGCAATGGCGAAATCAACTGGCAATGAGAGATTTGCTTGGGATTCCTATCGCAGATTTATAGATATGTTTGGCAGAATTGTTTGTGACCTGCCTGATGAAATTGTGCATAAAGTAGAGAGCATTTATCTAACAAAAGAAAATGTTAATGTAGTGGCAGAGTTGTCAGCACAATCACTTAAAGATTTGGCGCAAGATTTAATCAAAGCGATTGAGGATTTCACCACTAACCCCTTTCCCACCACTCCCTTTGATCACCTAACCCAATCGGTGGCAGCGGTCTTTAGATCTTGGAACTCAGAGCGAGCGCAGTTATATCGAAGGCGCGAGCGAATCCCATCTGACCTAGGAACTGCGGTGAATATTCAATCCATGGTATTTGGCAATTTAAGTGATGACTCTGGCACTGGTGTTGCCTTCACTCGCAATCCAGCCACTGGTGAAAAGGGTAGTTATGGTGATTACTTAGATCGCGCCCAGGGTGAGGATGTGGTTGCTGGAATTAGAAACACAATCTCACTGGCAGATATGGCAAAGAAAGAACCAGTTGTCCATGCCGAGTTGGAAAGATTAATGAAGTCTCTGGAGAATCACTACCGAGATCTTTGTGATATCGAGTTCACAGTTGAACGCGGAAAGCTTTGGATTCTGCAAACAAGGGTTGGAAAGAGAACTGCTGAGGCAGCATTTCGCATCGCTACCCAATTAGTTGATGAGGGCAAGATATCAATGGATGAGGCGCTACTGCGCACAAGTGGTGATCAATTAGCCCAATTAATGTTTCCACAATTTGATTTATCAGCAAAACGTAATCTCATTGCAACTGGTATCCCAGCATCACCAGGAGCTGCAGTTGGTGAGATTGTCTTTAACTCCAAACGGGCATTTGATCTGGCAAAAACTGGCAGAAAGGTAATTTTAGTTCGCAGAGAAACCAGCCCAGATGATTTAGTGGGCATGGTGGCAGCGGAGGGAATATTGACCAGCCGTGGTGGAAAAACTTCTCACGCAGCGGTTGTGGCAAGAGGAATGGGTAAGACGGCAGTTTGTGGCACTGAAAGCATTACCGTTGATGAAAAACAATTGCAATTTAGTGTTGGTGATTTAATTGTGCGCGAGGGTGAGGTGGTTTCAATTGATGGTACAACTGGTTGTGTTTATCTAGGTGAGCTACCTGTTACCCAATCACCAGTTACCTCATACCTTGAGGGCACACTTAAAGCTGCCTCAAATGATGCTACCCCGGTGGTGAAAGCAGTTGATCGCATCTTGCAACATGCAGATGAGATTAGAAAATTATATGTCCGAGCAAATGCTGATACCCCAGAGGATGCAAAGCGGGCAAAAACACTTGGCGCCCAAGGAATTGGCTTATGTCGCACTGAGCATATGTTTTTAGGTGATCGGCGCAGCTATGTGGAGCGAGTGGTCTTAGCTGATAATGAAGATGAACAAAATGCAGTAATCACTGAGATGCAACCATTACAACAGGCAGATTTTGAGGGAATCTTAAAAGAAATGTCAGGCCATCCAGTAACTATTAGATTACTTGATCCACCATTACATGAGTTTCTACCAAATCTAGCCACCTTAAGTGCGGAGATGGCAACAGCTGAAGCACTTAACACCAGTATCTCACCACGGGATAAAGCGATCTTTGCTGCAGTAAAAAGATTGCATGAGTCAAATCCTATGTTGGGTTTAAGAGGAGTGCGGCTGGGAATATTAATTCCCGAGTTATTTAAGATGCAGGTTAGGGCGCTGGTATTGGCAAGTATTGAGGTTAAAAAGGCAGGCTTTGATCCCCAACCTGAGATCATGATTCCGTTGGTGGCAAGTCAGCGTGAACTTCTTTATTTAAGACAAGGATTAGAAAGTGAGATTAAAAAAACTTTAGCCGGAAATAATATTGATATCCCAATTGGCACCATGATTGAAACTCCAAGGGCAGCAATTACTGCAACCAGAATTGCTGATTACGCAGACTTTTTCTCATTTGGCACAAATGATCTCACCCAACTTACCTGGGCATTTAGCAGAGATGATGTGGAGTCAACATTTTTGCCAAGATATTTAGATCTTGAGTTGTTGCCATTTAATCCCTTTGAATCACTGGATCAAGATGGTGTGGGGTTGTTGGTGAAAATTGCACGAGATCAGGCCAGAAAGGTACGCCCAGATTTTAAGTTAGGTGTATGTGGTGAACATGGCGGAGATCCTAGAAGTATTCACTTCTTCCATAATCTAAATCTTGATTATGTCTCCTGCTCACCATTTAGGGTGCCGGTAGCAAGACTTGAATCTGGCAGAGCAAGGTTGCTTAAGAGTTAAAAGCGGTCTGTGCCCTATCTAATCCATTTAATACCAAACTCTTAATCGCATCAGCTCCTCTTTGGCAGAATGGATCAATTTGGCTGCGCTCCTCTTTATTAAAGGGCTTTAATACAAAATCTGCTGGATCTTGATCACCAATTGGCCGGCCGATGCCCATTCTTATTCGAAAGTAATCAGCGGTTGAAAAAGAGTCGGTAAGTGATTTAAGGCCGTTATGACCATTATCCCCACCACCTGCTTTGATTCGCAGGGCGTTAAAGGGCAGATCAAGCTCATCATGGATCGCAATAACCTTTTCAATATCAATTTTATAAAAATCTACTAAGGCTTTTGCTGGTCCGCCAGTTTCATTCATATAGCCACGAGATTTTGCTAAAACCAATTGCTGATCCCCACACCTAACCTCACAGATCTGCATCTGAGATTTATGGGCAGAAAATTTTTGATTATTGGCTAAATTAGTTATGACAAGTTGGCCAATATTATGCCGAGTCTTTTCATACTCAGCGCCAGGATTTCCTAAGCCAATTACCAACCAGCGATCAGCCATAAGTAAAGGCTAGTCCTTAATTACTTCTTCTTGTCTTTCTTATCATCCTTCTTATCTGCCTCCGCAGCAGCAGGAGCAGCAGCTGTTGCAGCAGCATCTCCTTCAGCAGCAGGAGTAGCACCTGCTTCACCTTCAACAGGGGCCGCAACCACAACCTCTTCCTCAGCAGCCTTAACAGAAAGGTGAACCACACTCATCTTAGGATCACTTATTAACTTAACACCCTCAGGAATTACCACATCGGATGCATATCTTGAATCTCCAGCCATCATGCCTTCCATGCTTAACATTAAGAATGATGGAATGTTAGTTACATCTACCTCAACTTCAATAGAGTTATTAATGTGCTCCAAAATTCCATCTTGGTCATACTTACCTTCAGTATGTACTGGAACAGAGACAACAACTCGCTCACCACGGCGGACAATTACTAAATCAATATGCTCAAGGAGACCGGTTAGTGGATCACGGCTAACAGATTTAGGAAGTGTTAACTCTGTGTGATCATCTAAGACAACATCAATCAAAACGTTTGAGGTTTTTAATGCCACACCTAACTCACGTGAAGGCAGAGCTACATGTTGTGGCTTCTCACCATGACCATAAATTACCGCCGGTATAAATCCATCACGGCGTGCTCTACGAGATGCACCTTTGCCAAACTCAGTTCGACGTGCACCCTTTATTGAAATCTCAGCCACTTTTTTCTTCTCCCTCGATAACGGTTTAATCCCTCGCGGTGTAAGGGGAGAGGTTAGCGAAAGGCAAAGAAAAGGACAAATCAAGGCGAAGGTTAGCTACTTTCACCACCAGCTTTGGGCAATTATCTGATGGTAGATTAGAAGTATGAATGAAAAAGATCTAATAAGTATTTGGAACCAACAACGAAGCATCCGGGTGAAATCCCAACTTGCTCCCACGATATTACTCTCAGCTGTCTTAGCCCTGGCAGCAACTGGAAACCTTAATCAAAGTAGCAACACAACCCTAAAACTGTTTGTGATCGGCTTAGTTGCCTCCGGTGGTGTTTTCTCAGTTACTGCGATGCTCGCCGCCATCAGAGATAGCCTTGCTGTAATTGATGCCTTAAAAGATATTAAATCACTCTCCCCTGTAGGTAAGGCAATTAAGAGTTCAGCTGATCTGCTTAAAGTTGTAGGGGTGTTGTATGTAGCAATGAGCACCTTTAACTTTGCCGTACTTGTTGTTTATCTCTAATTAAAGGCTGATCTTAAAGCCAGATAGCGCTGGGCAAAGCTTTAGTAGTTGAGTATGGTTAATAGATGAAATTTCTTGATTGGCTAGCAAATTTGATTTTTGGTAAGCGGATTGAGTTATATGACGCCGAAACTGATAGCCCGATCCATAAACTTCGATTGCGAACTCGTAATAAGAATACCGATGATCCATACGGCTTAAATGGATAACATCCTTTACTCACCAAAGGAATAGATCTTTTAAATATGTCTTAAATTTTAGCGATAGGTTAACCCCATGATTGGTTCTCTTGCCTTAGTTGGCTCTGGTGAGTATTTACCAGCAATGTCAGAGTTTGAAAGATCGCTAATTGATGATGGTGTTAAAAATGGTAAGCAACCAGTTTATATTCAGATCCCAACCGCTGCTGGCCAAGAAAGTGAAGCTCGCCTTAAATATTGGCAGGAGCTAGGTCAAAGGGCGGCTGACTCAATTGGCGTGAAATCAGTTTTCCTACCAATCTTCACTAGAGATGATGCAAACAAACAGGAGTTTGCAGATCAAATAAACCAATCAGCACTTATCTATTTATCAGGTGGAGATCCACATTATTTAGCCAAAACTTTAAGTAATACCAAAGTCTCATCCGCCATAATAGAAAACTGGCAAACGGGTTCATCTTTAGCAGGTTGTAGTGCTGGCGCGATGGTTTTATCATCACATATTCCAAATTTTAGAGTGAGTAAGGGGCAGGCAACCCAGGGATTAAATCTAATCCCAAATATAAGAGTGATCCCCCACTTTAATAAGTTTTTTAGATGGATCCCAGAAAGTGCGGCAAAGGTAGTAATGAATGTGCCACAAGGGGGGATATTAATTGGAATCGATGAGCTAACTGCTTTAGTTAAAAGAAGTGGTGATGATTTTTGGAAAGCTTATGGCCTAGGCAAGGTTCATCTCCTAAAAGGAGTTCCTGATCAACAATTACAAGATGGTCAAATAATCAAATTTTAGTTCCTAGCGAGCAAAAACTCGATTTCGTATAGTTGAACTATTTACTTTTACTTGAGCTATTTCTAGCAAGCACAAGTATTATTAATATTGCCAATATGACAATTATTGCTTTCATATAAAAAGTCTACTCGGCGAAATCCACTGATGCTGCACTTGGAAATTATTGCTGGTGCGCCCGCAGGGATTCGAACC